>Ga0207055_1076_pt1 | contig 25373 bp, 34 predicted proteins | sample Alteio_BWMinCont_57_FD_153293 | JGI IMG/M metagenome (GOLD analysis project Ga0207055, IMG submission 153293) | Enriched cells from forest soil in Barre Woods Harvard Forest LTER site, Petersham, Massachusetts, United States -... | ecosystem: Environmental > Terrestrial > Soil > Temperate forest >...
TCGGCGATCAAAATGTCTTCGCCGCGCGAATTGGTATTTGCCCAACCCCAAACGCCATTAGGATTCGTCCAGTCATCGTCGTGACGGAGTCCATAGGCGCGTTCGTAAAATAACCCGGCGCTCAGGTTTTCAGTCAGCTGGTAGTATCCGCCGGCTATCACGCTGCGGAAGTCGCGCGCGTCGGTCTCATTGAGCGCGAGGCCCTCCGCGGCGATCGTGAAGCGATCAATGTCGTGAAACAGCCTGATCGCCAAGCCGGATTCAAAACCTTGCGAAACGGAAGGTTGGGGCGGCAAAGCCGAAGCGACTTGGATCCAAATGAGCGGGAGCAGCCAAACTCGTTTAGTCATAGTGATAATGGAGGAGGTCTTTATATTCCATTTTGATCTGCGAATGATCCTCGACATCGCCATCCATTTTCCAGTTGAGCTTTTTGGTCCAAGCATAAGGCTTGGGCGGATCGGGGTCTTTGCCGCTTTCAACTAAAATTCCAAGTCCTTGCGGAACCGAAACCGTTTTCTGCGCTCCCGTCGTCGGGGTCACGTCAACAGCGCCATCGTTCACACACAACCAAAACGCGTCTTTGTCTCCGACGGCGGTAAAAAACTCGGTTCCGCGCACACCGGCGATCGCGGCGCGCGTTTTCACTTGGAAGTTCTGACCTTGGTGTTTTCTAACGGACGCGAAGACGGCGCCGGCGACCAATTCCACCGCGGTAGGTTCATGTTTGGAAGCGTCTGGAACGTGAAGCACAAGCCTCGTGTCTTCCTTAAGCTTCAACTTAGAATCGTCAGGCAATGCAATGACAGCGAAGGCGTTTGCACCCGTAACAACAGTCGCACCATCATGAACGCGCGACCCGATTTTCAGCGGCGTTGGTCGACCTTGGATTTCAGCGGTGACGGAGCCTTTGAGGGCGGAAACAATTCCCTCTTGAGCATGCACACTCGCGATCATAAGAAAGGCGATAAGTAGATTCATCCTCCAACGCTGACATAATCAACGGCGGGAAAGTATCTCCAAATGATGATTTATGCGTTGCTCTGTGAACAAAAGCCGCGAATGACGAGCGACTGAAAAGTCAAAACGCCATCCGCATCGACAGCTTTCCCTAAATCTGGTTGATGATTTTGATATTTGTAATTTGGACTACGCAATCAGAGCCGGGCTGAACGGCATAGTCATAGGTGATTCGAAATGGAAATGACACCACCGAAGAGACATGCTTCATGCAAACCCCTTTACCAAGGGATCTAGAGGTGCAGGTTCCGCCAACGGTGGCCTCAAGGCGATTGGCGGCTGCGAGTTTGATTTCTGAATCACAGCTGTTTTGGCTTTGGGCCGCGAATGCCGAAGTGCTCATAAAAAACGCGATTAAGGTCAGTTTCATAAATTTTCTCCTTATCATTGCCTGTCGAAATTGAGAGGCAGGTTGAAATACACTCTATTTTCATTCGTTAGGGATAGGGGCTTGCTTACAACGGACGCCAGACAACGGATTTATTGCCGGCAATGGTGTCCCCATGGGTCATCTGGGCATCCAATAAACGCGCATGTCTGGTTGGCTGGAATGCAGTAGCTTCCACCCCCGGGTGTTACGCAAAGTTGTTTACCCCTTGAGCAGCTAGTAATTGGTGCGCGAAGGTCCTCGTAACCGCACAGACGCTGATATCCCGAATGGAGAAAAAGAATGGGTGCAGAGCATCTGTATCCGACCTTTTGAATCTGTGCTGAATCGTCGACGTAGACTGTGTTCGAATCTTTGCCATAAATCACACCTTGAATTGGTGCACCGACATCCTGGTCAATGTTGCTATCTGGAACAAGCAAATTCTTGTCTACCTGAAAGCCAGCAAAGGCGCTCGAACTTACGATCAAAATGCTGAGGAAAGCTAGGGTTTTCATATTACTCCTTTTAGTAGGCATTGGGATTTCTAAAATCTATTTGCATTCATCTGGAATGGGGGCTTGCTTACAGCGAATGTCCTCAGACACGCGCGTCGCCTGAAAGTCGCCATTGCTCAAGATCGGGCCGGTCACGCAGGCCAATTTTCCGAGTTGGTCATTCAGTTCAGAAGCGACGGCTTCATCCTTGGCGTCGGCAAAGGAGTGACCGGCCTCGAGGCAAAACGTGTTCGTGCCCGAGGTGTGAACTAAGCAAATCGTAATCGTGTAACGATTGCCGCCCAACGTCCCGATAACACCACAACTGGTCGACGGCTTTTCAGCAAATGCCGTGAGCGAGAACACGCCGCAGAGAGCAAACAAAAATAATCTAGACATAACAACCTCACTCGGTAAGAAAATGTCACCACTGACATTTGTTTATTAGTTACATGAACCATTTATCACTATGCGATTTCCGTTGGCGCACGAGCAGCCACCCAACAGGATGCAACGACCCTCCGAGAATCCACCCGGGCTGTCTTCGACAGTTCTCGATGAGGCTCGCGCAAAGTGCGCGGGCGGCAAATCCGGCAGATCCGAAGTCGTGCAGTCGGTTAACGCTTGAACTGCCGCTCCCGTATGAGCGTCGAAAAGCTGGATAAGCCAGTAGCCATCCTGGGATTCGGCACTTAGGTGAGAATAGTACTGAACTCCATCTCTGATCGCGCGGCTGTTGGGCACAAGGACAATTGTTCCAGCGTTCGGACACGAGAACGTATAGGCTTTACTCGAGGCGAATGCAGGGCTGGCCGCAAGGCCCAAGGCAAATCCGATTTGGACAATGACTAAGCTCATAACTCCTGTTTTCATATATTTCTCCCTCATAGGCGCCTCTCAAATTGAGACGCAGGGCCAATGTAATCCCAAAAATGCATTGCGTCAATTAAAATTGTATAAATAGACAACTTTTTTTGACTGTATCGCCTAATTATATATTTATTTAACTGAAATTACTGGTAAAATGTGGACATGGATTTTCTCGAAAAAGTCTATTTTCAGTCCTTTCCCGGCCCTATTCGTAAGGGCGATCTTAAGCGCTATGAAATCATTAAGACGGCGATTTCGGTGCTCGCGACTGAAGGGGTCGACGGGATTGCCTTTGACCAAATTGCCGCCAAATTAGAAACTCGGCGCTCGCATATCAGCTATTACTTCTCAACCCCACAAGATCTATTTACTGCTATTTTTCAATACATCACCGCCACCGCCCAAGCCATCACCGTCGAAGACATAAAAAAGGCGCAGACTCCGCGCGAGCGAATTCGTGCGGTCGGCACGGGGGCCTTGCGCTGGGTAAAAGCCCATCGCGATCAGGCGCAGGTGATCCTCTTGTTGCAATTTATGTTTTCTTACGATCCGGCCTTGAAGAAAATGAACACGGGAATACGTCAGATTGGACGCGAGCGTCTGCAGTCGCTTTTTCAATTGGCTCTTGGGCGGCAAGAAGGCACAGAGGCTTTGGCCGGTGAGCTGCAACTTCTACTGACCGGCATGGTTGTGGAGGCAATGAGCACCGCTCAGAGCTCACAACCTGATTTCAAGGCGATCCTCGAGAATTTCCTGGGACGATGTTTGCCGGAGGCTTCTCGCTAATTCCCTGCAAGCGTTGCGGGCATTCGAATTGACTGCGATGCGCATTCACTACGGCATCAAGTTCAGGAGCCCGCATCGACAAGAATTCAGATACAGGCGCGTGTGGCCATTGGGCTAAAAATCCATGGGCATCGGCATCCCAATGCATGGACGTGGCGACTCCATTTTCATCGTCATCGATGGATTCAAATCCGTACTGTTCGACCTTTTGTCGCCCACGGCGCCAGAGCACATTGTGCTCAGCAATGTGCTTGAAGTTGGCCAACGGCATGCCCAGAATAAAGTCATTGCCAACGCGGTGAAGAAGGCGAAATTTCATATAGTCCTGATAGTACTTCGCCTGGGCTTCGGCGCAATGAACCACAACTTCAGACGGATGCAGAAACTCGGTGGAGCTTGGCTCAAACCGACCCTGCGTGAGCCGCCGCACATCCTCTTCAAGCGCGGCGGGCACGTGAATTTCAGGATGACCTGCAAAGCCTTGTAAGGCGAGATGAGCCGCCGCAAAGTGAATCACCGCTCCGAGATCTCGCGGACCCCGATTTATAAATCCCGAAATCTGGGTCACGCCTCCCACCACGCGTGGGCGCAGGGCTTGAAGCCGATGAGTCTCTGGATCCTCATAGGTTGGAACTTCGAATCGCCAATTGCGCGGATACAACCAGTTCAAGGCGTCTTCAATGTCGAGGCCCTCCCCATTGTCGCCCTCTGCCGTGAGCTTCATGGCGGCGAGAATTCGCGCGGTGGCGAGCGGTCCTTTTTCTAAGACCACGATGCGCGCCATGTGATTCCCGAAAACGCGGTCCTCGGCGTACATCTTAGCAATGCGCTCTGGGCCGAATTGGCCAGGATAGCGCGTGGCCATCTCGGTGCGAAACTCATCCCAGGTCGAATCTTTTGCTCTTTGTGCTAAAGCTAAGGCCACTTCTCCATTGTAGCTAGTTTCATCATCGCTATTTTCAATCACCACCAGTTGATACTGATCCTTGGGATCGTCAGAGAGCCTGAACTGATAGTGAGATAAACGAGGCGCATAGAAATCCGCGACAGCCTCGGGTGTAACTACAGAGGTGGGAATATAAACTCTACGCTCAGCCAGAGCCCTAAAATGGCATAGGCTTGCCAAAACAATAGCCAGCCAAGCCCAATAGGATCGGTTTAAAATAGCTGCAAACATCTTACTGAGTAAGGCTGCAAAAAGGGTCCCCAGGAGATGAGGAGATCAGCCCGGACTATTTCCTGCTAAAGGCTTTGCGATAAACTCGAGCTCCATCACTTCACCGGCCGCAAGACGCGTCCACTCTTCACCCAAGCGACCGATCAGGGCCAAGCACGAGTCGAAATCCTTGCGTTGAACTTTGACCGGCTTAATTTTGCGCGCCTTACAGGCTTGTTGGTAGGCGTACTCGAAATCTTTGTAGCCGTAGACCTGCGACCAAAGGGCCGCTTGCATGGCTTCGACTAACGACTCCGTAATCCACGAGGTCTCGTGGTATTCGCTTGCCAACTTTGGCGAAAAACCGTTCAAGGCTTCCATGGTTTTGCCAGGTTCGTGGCCGGCGAAAACTAAGCGGATAAAGCCTTCGAACGGAAACGAGGTTTCAATCGCGTAGTGAACCATGTCGTGCGGAACAATCCTCTGCTTGGGGTTCTGCACCCGAACGAGCTCGGCCCCGTCGACCCAGAATTCGAGTTCGTCGTTTTTTCCCGTCATTTTTTTGAAGCGCAATTTCTGCTGAGCCATCGTTTCTTCCTCTGTTCCTATTCGGGGGTCAGAGTGGCGGAGAGGGCGGGATTTGAACCCGCGGTACACCTTTTGAGCGTACGAGCGTTTAGCAAACGCTTGGTTTAAGCCACTCACCCACCTCTCCAGCGCGTTTTTATGGCCATTGAGCCGAAGCTGCCATAGGCCCCCCCTAAATTCAAGTGCTCTAAACCTTTAAAGATCCTTGATTTTCAGGCGGGTTGTGTCTAAAAACTGGTGCTTCCTTCGTGCGCGCCCGTAGCTCAGCTGGATAGAGTACTTGACTACGAATCAAGTGGTCGGAGGTTCGACTCCTTCCGGGCGCGCCAATTTCAATAAAAAAAATAAAAGCTCATAAATTCCAAGGTCTTCGGCTCTTCGCAGCGAGCAACGCGTGGGCAAAACGGCGGTTTGCTCAGGTGGGTTGGGCGATGCGTTCAGCCCACTTGGCACCGCCCAATGTCAAAGAAAGAGCTGCTATCTATGTTTCAACACGCTCGACATCTTCCACATCGGTAGGAATACCGCCAAAGCCAGAACCAAGACGCAGCCGAAAATAAAAAATAGCAGCAGAGGCTCAATGAGTTTGGAGAGATTACCCAGCTTATAGTCAATCTCAACGCGAAAATGGCGAGCGATACGCTCAAGAACATCGGGCACGCGGCCCCCCTCTTCACCTATCGCAATTAAACCGCGGACCATCGGTGGAAAAGTGTGAGCCGACTCAAGACCGCCTGCCAGGCTGCCGCCCCCTTCAATATGTGTCGCACAGATACCCACTTCGCGACGAATGACCGCGTTGCCAATCGAGGCCTGCACATGCTTGAACGCTTCTACAACCGGAACTCCGCTTTTCAGCAAAGTTGAAAGAATCGCGCAAAAGGTATTTATCTCTATTTCTGCGATCAACTGGCCAAGGATCGGGACTCGTAGCAAAGCCTGATCCCATGCCAAACGACAGCGCGGAACCGCCAAAATCCTTCGTGTGAACCAAAAAGCTAGGCCGGCAATGGCAGAAAGCAAATACCAGCGGTCCACAAAAAAATCCGAAACTCCCATAACAAACCGCGTGATAGGGGGAAGGTCGGTACCAAAACCGGAGAAAAAAGCCTTTAGGCGTGGCAGCACAAAGCCCACAACGACGAGAACTACCGTACCGAGGACGAAGAGAACAATTTTTGGATAAAATACCGCCGACTTCACCTTACGCCCCTGATCAGCCTTTTGTTCGATCAGTTGCGAGGCCCTCTCCAACATCGTACCGAGGTCTCCCGTTAATTCACCAACCCGAATCAAATTCACATAAACTGGATCAAAAATCTCTTTTTGCTTTATCATCGCCGCGTGCAAAGCAGATCCCTCGGCAATGTCTAGGGCCATGGCTGCCAACCCTTTCTTCAACGTCGGATTTTGCGTCTGCTGAGAAATCATTTGCATGCCCCTGATTATTGGAACTCCTACAGCGTAGACGATCTGAAGTTGACGATTGAAGGCCATCATATCGTCGGATCTAATCGGGTGAAAAATTTTAGAATCAAGGGTGATCAGCGCCTGGCGCCAACGCGATTCTTTGATTCCAAGGACAATGATGCCGCCGGCAGACAGCTTCTTCTTCGCTGCCCTCTTATCGCCCGCAGAAATTTCACCACGCACCAGGCGACCTTTGGCGTCGCGCGCGCGGTAGAAAAATGTGCGTTCACTTGATTCGATTTCGCTAGAGTCCATTAATCACCACCTGATCGCAGCCCAAATTATGCATAAACTGAAGTGTCGCTGTTCCCGATCCACTCATAGAGGCGGCAAAAACAACGCTTACCGCCAGATTTGTACCTGCTGAAATCGCAACGTTGGGAGTGAGTGTGCTGAGCGTGCCGTCATCAGTCACCGGACAGGGATACAAGCTTATGGCACCCGAACAACTCGCGGGATTGCCGACAATCGTCGCTGAACTCCATGTCGTGGCGTTGCCATTGGCGACACTCATTTGAACAAGATTGACGTTGGTGCTAACGTTGACCTGAAAATTCAAGGTTTGATTGCCACCACTGAGCGAGACTCCACCGGCCAGCGTGACCACGCCGACATTGTTGCAAGCCCCACCTCCCATAGAATTGGTGTCGAGCGCATTGGCGGCGATCACATAATTAGCGCTGTCCACGGAGATCAAAACCGGCCCGATGGTTTGCGTGGGCGCGGCCTTACTGGGAAGGTAGGCCGTTACGCTACGCTTGCCCAAGGGAACATTGCTAAACGTGAAATATCCCTTATTCGCCGGAACTAAATTTGCCGTCTGAGTCGTGAGCGCGCCGCTGCCATCGGGATAGTTAATCTCCACAGTGGCATTTCCAGAGTATGGACTCGCCGAATTCGAAATGAATCCATAAACGACAGCTAATTGCAAGTTGGCCGGCAACTGAACGACTATGTCAGAATTTAGTCCGGCGCCACCCACCACGCCATCGGCGCCATAGCTGGTGAGAGTAGGTGGGCTGGCACTGGGATCATAAATCAAGGCTCGTCCCCATCCATCTAGAGAAAAATTCGTCCCCGCTTGTGCCGAAGTTAGGTACGGGCCATTCCATCCCAAGCCAAAACGCACGCTTTGATTCACAGCCCACGCTGCAATTCCTGGGTTGACCATCAATGCTGCAAGTCCCTGCATCGCTGTTGGGATTGCGCCAACATCGCCCACGTAGCCAAAGCTAGTGCGCACTCCATTGGCGGTGAGAGTCGGGTCACCCAGCATCGCGTCGCGGATGGCCTTCATCCGCGACACCGTGTCTTGAAAGCGGCCTTCGTCGATCGAATTGGAAAGGGGCAAGATGGACATGACGGTGATCACGCCAAGAATCGCGATGACCATCAAAACTTCTACAAGGGTGAAGCCACCACTTAATTCAGAAATTGTTAAACGTGAGGTCATCACTGTCCCCACAGACTCGATTTGGCCCACAACTTATCAAGTTTATCCCATTGTAACTAAAAAGCACACCCCACCCATCCGTCTGGAATTCGTTGGGCGCTGAGGCAATCGGCAAATCCAGATACGGGCCACACCAACCTTGAAGCGAGCGATAGGTCGAGTGAGTCGAGTTGGTGTCAACTGTACAAGGAGTGCCCGTAGAAATGACCAGATTACTCAAGCTTGCAGGAGCCGAATTCGCATTTTGCAATTTGTATTTGCGAATTGCCCCCTGTAGCAAATCGGCCCGTAGCATGGTCAACTGGACCTGTCGTGTACTTTCCGAGGGAGGAATAGCCAAGAACAGTGCAGACACAAATAGCGCCAGTGCCATCACTAATAAGAGAACACCGACGAAAGTGAAGCCCGATTCATAGTCGCGCAAGGGTTCAGAAGTTGATAGCCAAGTCATCAGCATTTCCGCAAATTGTGTCGGGCCCGCAGCTAGTGATCGTTCGCCCAATGGGATCATACTGCAGGGCTGTTCCCCAAGCGTCCAACTTCCAATTGGGATCAGCTGTTGAAACGTAAGGGCCACTCCATCCCTTCTGCAAAAAGGGATCGTAGCTAGCATAGGCTCCCTGGACAACGAGGTCATTGAGCGTGGAAGGCAAACTCCCCACCTGATTAAGAAATCCGCGACTAATGTAATTCCCTCCGGCAACAGCACGCGGATCGCCAACGATGGCTATGCGCAACTCATTCATGCGCGCCATTGTGACATTTTTTTTAGCATCAACAGTAAAATCAATATATTGGCTTGCTATAAAAGTTGAGAGAATACCGAGGAGCAGAATCACCATCAGAATTTCGATAAGGGTGAAGCCCTGAGCCCTCAGAGCACTGGCGCGTCGCAAACTCAAAGCCTAAGCGGCCATGCCTAGGCCGCAAATCAGAAATTTAAAACGAGTACTCGCCATTGGGAGCGGCAGTTCCATTGTTACCTGAGTTCGCCCAAATAGTACCGACGGTAGGGTCATAGCACCATCCGCCATCCGTGTTGGCATAGGCCGCGGCTCCGGCACAGCTCTTAGTGCCATCATGTGCACATCCAGTACCGGCACAAGCAGTAACCGCGGTCGTACTTGCGGCCGCGCTGCCAGACCATGGGTTGGCTGGAATTCCATTAGCGACAAACAATCTCTCATTGGTGTTTGCCACCATGGTGGTGGTACATGGTGAGGCACCAGTGGTTATATCGTTGGCGTTGACTTGAGCGGCGGTTGGGAGCGTGCCATTGACAGCGGCGCAGCGCAGAACCTCTTGATTGATTTGCGTAACAATCCCAGTGCGCAAGGCTCCAAGCGCAGATTGTGTCGCCGCATTTTTAGCCTCCGTACGAAAATCGACAAACTGCGGAATCGCTACTACTGCCAGAATGGCAACTAGCATGATCACCATAGTTAATTCGATAATTGTAAATCCATATTGTTTATTCATAATCCGAGGATCCTTTCCCTGCTGACCAATAAAATTGCTGACCCTTAAGTTAACCCTTTGATAATTCTCGCTGATTTTTTTAGATCCCACAATCAGATTTTTACTAACCGAGAGTTCCCGGGTCTTACTCACACCCGAAAAGTTATGTTTCGCAGACAAGCATTCCTTCCTGAGGCTATCCGACCATTGAGGCAGTCCAGTTCCGGACCAGGTCTCGTTTATAGACGCCTGGCGTGTACCGAAGACTCCCTCAGGAGAGGGCCGTGTATAGCGAATTTTTTAAATTGCGAGTCAACCCTTTTGGTGAGACCCCCGACACCAAGTTTTACTATAGGGCTAATACCCAACTCGCCGCCTTCAAAAGCGTCACCTCGGCCATTCGCGAAGGCAAAGGCTTTACTTTAGTAAGCGGCGAAGTCGGCGTGGGAAAAACGATTTTTTCGCGCTTTCTATTAAATTCGCTAGGGAAACATGCACCGACGGCGCTGATATTGTCCCCCATTGCAGGACCTCTAGACATGCTAACTTCCATTCGCGAGGAATTTGGGTTGTCATCTCCCAGCAATATTAGCCTGAAATCTGAACTCGACCTGATTTATAATCTGCTACTCGCGACGGCTGCCGCCAAAAAGCGCACCATTCTCATTATCGATGAGGCACAACGTCTACCCTTTGACGCGCTCGAAACAGTTCGGCTCTTAAGCAATTTTGAAACCGAGGAGCATAAACTTTTACAGATCGTTCTCATTGGCCAGCCCGAGCTAAAATCAAGACTCGAACAGAGTGAATTGCGACAGCTGAGTCAACGCATTACCGTACGCACAGAAATTCATCCGCTGACGCCAACTGAAGTGGCCGCCTATGTAAGGCACAGGATTGACATCGCCGGAGGCGCAAATTTTGTTAGGTTTAGTGATGGGGCGCTATTTGAAATTGCAAAGCTCAGCTCCGGATTGCCACGTTTGATTAATTTTCATTGCGAGCAGCTACTCTCCAGAGCTGAGCTCACCAAGCAGCGTTGGATCGACTGTAGGATGTTGCAGGATTTGGGTCTCATGAATCGGTCGCGCTGGCGGGATTTATTCTCGCTTCCGCGCCGGGTGTCGCTATGAGTCGCGTGGCAGAAAAGCTCAGCCGCTTAGCATCTGTGGACTCTGAGCAAACCGAGCTTCCCCTCCATACCCCGCATTTGCGTATAGCCCGACCTCCCCTCCACAAGAAAAAGTCGCGGCAAAAGCCTAGTATTTTGGGAATCGTCCTAGTGGCCTTGGCTGCCATGGGTGCGGGCTTTTGGCATGGACTCTCGGCACGAGCTGAACAGCACGCCACTGATTTAGCTCCCTCTAAACCTAATGTTGCGCAACTCCTTCTGGACCGCCGCTATGCGGAGGCGGAAGTGTTGCTCAATGAAATCCTCACATCAGATTCGCAAAACGTCGACGCCATGGTAAATTTGGCGTTCGTATTAAAACAGAAGTCAGACTTTGCTTCAGCTGAACGACTTTTAAAAGCCGCCTTGGAACTGAATCCAAATCATGCCATAGCTCTTAACAATCTCGGGCGAGTGTACGCAGCACAAGGACAATGGGACCACGCCGTGGCTTCCTACAAAAGTGCCTTGACCATTGAAGCAAACTACGCCGATGCCGTCATGAATCTGGCCGCGGCATACGAGGCCCTTGAGGAATGGGGCTTTGCTGTTGCGGCCTACGAAAATTTTCTGCAACTCAACGACAAGAACTTCGCGGTTAACAAAACGATTCAGACCAGGCTGCGCCGGCTGCGCTCATTGCAAACATTTTCGCTCAATCGCAAGGGGGAAATGTGAATTGGTTGCTCATGCCAGAAATTGGACTCGACGTCGGCTCACGTACCATCAAGTCACTGCTGCTAAAAAAACAACGCGGCAAATTCGTCCTAGAAAACTATTTGTTTTATGACTTGGCCGAGGGAAGCCCTGACTTCCCGAGCGTGCGCGGATTAAATGAAACCTTAAAGGGATTGGTTGAGACTGCCGGATTCGCCCACTATTCAGTGGCAGGATGTCTGGATTCAACTGATGCTGCGATTATAGATTTGACCTTACCCAAAATGCCGGCTGCTGACTTGGTGGAGGCGATTAAAGGCGAGTTTGAAGAGCGCATTAATGTCCCGCTCGACGAAGTCAGCATGTCCTATGTTACCGCTCGCGGCGAGAGCAATACCATCATGGTAAAAATATTTTTTTCGCCGCTGAAAAAGGTGAGCGCGTTGGCCGAGATGTTTACCTACGCGGCCCTAAAGCCCTCAAGCATTGATGTCGCAATGCTCGCCAATATCGCCATGCTCGATTGTAACGGCTATCTTTCGAGCACCGGATTTGTAGCAGTTTTGGACTTGGGCGAAGCTAAATCCACTATGGCGCTGGTGCAGGGAAAGAGTTTGCGTCTCAGCAACCCAATTCCCACTGCACTTGGCTCCGTCAATAGCCGCATTCGCGCCGCGCAGCCCATGAGCTACCTCCAGGCAGAAAAGCTTAAGACTCACTATACACGTAAACACGACGAGGGTGAATCAGCGGCGCAAACAATTGTCGATGGCGTTTACCTCGAGTTGCTACAAAACCTACAAACAACACTCGAGTATTTTCGCGTGGTAACACAGGATCAGCCTATCGAAAAAATTTTAATTCTCGGCGGCGGAGCTCAATATTCCTTTATCGTGTCTACCATTGAAATGGCGTGCGGCGTAGAAGCCGTAGCCGTGAACCCATTTCGCAATATTGAAATCTTAAGCCGGCAAGACTCAGGTCATGAATTCATTGGCCCGATCGCTCCGCATATGGGGACAGCGGTGGGCTTAGCCCTAAGGAAATTAAATGGCCACTGAGCACGTCAACCTTTTACCCAAAAAGATGCGCAAGAGGAATCCAAACTTTACCCTCATCGCAGGGGCCAGTTGGATTTTAGTTTTAGCCGGGGCTGGCGTCCTAGCCGTCATTGATACCTATAATCTACACCGGCAGCGCGTGGACTTTGCGCAAATGAACGACGACACCAAAACGGTCAGTGACAATATTGATCAGATCAACGGCAAGATTGAAAGCACCGAATTATTAAAACGCAATATGATCACGACCAAAGCCTTCCTGAGCTCCAAAGCTACATGGGCTCAGCCTTTAAAAGAGCTCTCGCTTCTAGTCCCTCCGCGAGTATGGATCGCGAAGCTGGCCACGCAGATGACTGACCACGGCGAAATATTTCTGGAAGTCGTTGGCTCCTCACCTTCGACGGCCAAAATTGCCCAGCTTTTTGAAGCACTCGAAAAATCATTCTATTTCAATTCCGTCAGATTAAAGAAGGCCGAGAAACTTGGCGATATTGCGCCAGATTTGTATCAATTTAGATTTGAGATAGATATTCCTCGAATTGTCACGCGAGGAGAAAATGCCAAGGCCAAATAGAGTATCAACTCTTAGAGAATACATTTTCAGCAGTGTTTTGCTGGCATCCTTGCTTTTTGCCTACAGTAAATACTGGCACTTGCCCACGCGTACCAAGGCCCTCGAGCTAAAAGAGAAAGTTAGACTCTTGCACGCTGATTTAGACAAGAGTAAAGCGGCTCTGGCCGATTTGAATACCCAGCTCATGGCTGTCCACGATCTGGACAAAGACGCCACGCTCAAGCCCTACGTTACAAGTAATAAAAAACTAGCGAACATCGTAAATAATTTGATTTCCGAAGATCCCGATCTGGTGACTATCTTGCTCAAATCGGAAAGTGGCCAGTCTAAAGACCACCAAGATGTAAACTTTCATCTGCAGATTCACGGCACTTTCCCTGCCATTGGCGCATTTATTGATCGACTCGAACACGCTGCCATCTTGGCAGAAATCAATACGCTTGAAATTTCTCGCAACGAGCGTGACCTCGACCAATGCACTGCTGACATTGGCGTACATGCCCGCTTATTGACAGAAGACGAGCATGACTAAATTGCTGTTCGCCTCCCTTATTGTCGGCGCATTAGGTCTGCTCACCGGGCCTGCCCAGGCTAGCGAAAAGCTGGCCCCCCTCTCCGATGTCGACTATCAGCATTTGTCTAGCAACCCGAAACTTACATGGGGCCGTGATCCGTTTTACCGCAGCCCCGGTTTTGCCACAGTCCCGGCTGGCGAAAAATTGACACCGGATCAATTTCATCTCGAGGGAATAATTTATGACCCCGAAGACCCAATCGCCGTGATCAATGGGACAACGTTCGGAATTGGTGACACTGTGGATAGTTTGACGGTCGAAGCGATCGCAGCAAATTATGTGGTTTTAAAAGGCGAGAAATTACATTTCGAAATTGCGCTGCCACCGGCGCACAACAGCGGTCAACGTGCTGAAATTCTACAACTGCCTGATCAGGGAGAACATCAATGAAGGTCCTATTACTGGTGACAGCACTCCTAACCAGCGCCTGGGCCGAGGAAAATCAGTCGCTGTTTTATGACAAGCGCTTTTCGATAAATTTCCACAACACACCTCTACGTGAGGCCCTGCAACTGATCGCGCGCAAAGGTCACCTTCACCTAAAGACCGAGAGTGAGTTGCCCGGCAAAGTCGATTACGCCATCAAAGACTCAACTTTAGAAAGCGCTATGGAACAAATTGCCCAGGAAAAAAAATTACGCTATCGAATTGAAAACGACGCTTTGTATATCTATAGCCAGACAAGTACCCAGCACTCAAACCTAGGCCGCAACGTCAGCGCTGTCTCTCAGCCAACCTTCAACGAGGCGACGGGCGACATCAATTATCACACCGTTCCGGTGCTTTACGCTAACATTCGCGATCTAACTTTGACTCTGCAAAAGAATCTCAATAAGGGCGAGTCTATCGTCGGCGATGAAATGAACAGCACGCTGATCTTTTACGGATCGCAAGAATCTTACAATCGCATCAGGAGTTTTGTCGCACAATATGATCACCGCCCGCTACAAATTCTGATCGAAGCTCAGATCGTCGAGACCTCTAAAAACCTGGCGCGCGATCTTGGCATCTCCTGGGGTGATCTGCAGCCGCCAGGTACCGGCACTCCTAATTTAACAGGAAACGTGACTACGCCCTCACCTCAAAGCACGAATTTACTTTTAAGTGGTATCATTGGCTCGATCAGCTCGCGAACCCTAGAAGCCAAACTCTTGGCGGCCGAAAGTTCGGGCGATGCGAAGGTCGTTTCCCGCCCGAAAATCTATACGCTTAATAATAAAAAGGCCACCATACACAGCGGGATCACCTATCATATAAAAACCCTAACGGCAGTCACTGGGGCCACAAGTGTTTCTTCCACAGGAACCGTCAATACCTCCAATGATTCCATTGCCGGCGGGTTGAGAGAAATCTCTTCTGGTCTGGAGTTGGACGTCACGCCAACGGTGGTCGGCGACGGGCTGGTGCGTATGATAATCAAGGTGCAAAATAGTGAGTCCGATCCCGGAGCCGCCGTTGACGGAATTCCTGGATTCGATGACAACTCGGCGGATACATCTGTGTTGGTGAAGAGTGGCCAGACGGCAACCATCGCCGGTCTAGTGAAGAAGTCCGTTTCCACCAGTCAAGGTGGAGTGCCCTGGGCCAATCACCTGCCGCTGATTGGCTGGCTGTTTTCCTCACACTCAAGTACCGACAGCGCCAGTGAACTTATGATCTTTATTACCCCGCATATTGCTGATGCCATCGTTGGCGAACTAGGCCCGCCGGCGACTAAACCAGAAATCAAAAACTAGGAATCAGAGACTGTGGCCTTAAGAACTTCCGAAGGTGTGGTGAGTCCCGTCAGCACTCTGCCGATGCCATCCTCACGCATGCTCTTAAAGTCTTTAAGGCTCGCAACCTGCCCAGCAATTGTCTCCTCCGATTGGCGAGTGGAAATGCTGTGACGAACCGTAGAGTCAGGCACTAGGACTTCAAAAATAGGTTGCCGCCCCTTGTAACCGAGCTTGCGACAAATCGGGCAGCCGACCGGCGTAAAAATCGGGGTTTGTGCCGTCATCGATTTGGATTTCAAGCCAATCAAATCGACCTCGGACGGATGGCCGGCTTTTTTGCAGGCCGCGCACAGGGTTCGCACCAGGCGTTGCGATACAATCCCAAGCAGCGAACTCGCGATCAAGCTGGTTTCAATTCCCATATCCATAAGGCGGGTGATTGTACTCACAGAGTTGTTAGTATGCAGAGTGGTAATGACCAAGTGGCCAGTCAAGGCCGCGCGGATCGCGATTTCGGCGGTTTCTTTATCGCGGATCTCTCCGACCATGATGATGTCTGGATCTTGGCGCAAAATGCCACGCAAAACAGTGGCAAATGTGAACCCAATTTTCGGTTGCACCTGAACTTGGTTGATGACGTTGAATTGGTATTCCACTGGGTCTTCGATAGTGACAATATTTTTTTCCAAACTATTGAGCTGGCCAAGCATGGAGTAAACCGTAGTCGATTTTCCACTACCCGTAGGCCCGGTGACGAATATGATTCCGTGCGGTCGGTCGAGCATTTGCAAAACATGGTTTAACATTGGCGGCGAAAAACCAAGGCTGGAGAGATCAAGTCGGTTTTCAGTTTTGTCGAGAATGCGCAACACCACCTTTTCGCCACGCACAGTCGGCAAGGTAGAGATCCGCAAATCCGTGCGGGTTGAGCCAATGGTAATCGTAAACCGTCCATCTTGGGAATTGCGCTTTTCGGCAAAATCCAAATTGGCGAGAATTTTAAATCTCGACACCACCGCCGCACCTAGTTCAAGGGGAAGTGTGTTGACCTCTTCTAAGACGCCGTCGATGCGTTCGCGCACGCGAATAAAAGACTCATCCGGTTCAACGTGAATATCGCTAGCCCCATTCTTGACCGCATTTTCCACAATCCTGTTAACGAGACTCTCGATCGTGGCGCTGCTGTCATCTTGGGCCACTAAACCGTGGACAATTTTTTGCAGCTGATCGCCTTTGCCAAACGAGTTGTCGAGAGTTCTTTGAATTTGCTTTTGCGAAGCAACCTTAATCTTAACTTCCAGATTGTAGGCCTTCACTACGGATTGAATAGCCATGGCTCCTAGGGGATCATGAACGGCGATTGCGAGCACACGACCATCAACGGCCAGAGGCACGATCATTTCCTTGCGCATCACCTCTAGAGGTAAACTTTTTAGCGCCTCAGGTGTGGGAACCACAATATCGAGATCCACAAATTCCATATTAAACTGTTTCGCTAGGGCCATCGCCAACTGCTGATCAGTGATAGTGCCCTTACTTACCAATGCAAATCCTAGGCGTGGCCCACCTGGCCGCATCTGGCGCAAGGCCTCATCGAGATCAACCTGTTTCAAGAAACCAAGTTGAACCAGGACTTCGCCGATTTTTTGATTGGGTTTGATATTGGAAAGTATTCTTAGACTCATTTTTTATGCTGCGCTCAAAAGGCGCACCTTCTCTAAAAGATCATTGCGGGAAACCGGCTTAGTTAAAAAGTGTACCCTCGACTCATTTTTGAACTTGCTCAGCAATTCATTAGAAACGAAGCCGCTGGCGATAATGATATTGTAGGTTTCACCTTTTGTTTTCCCTTGAGACAAAAGCATTTCAATCATTCTGTCGCCAGTCAGACGAGGCATTTTTATATCGGTGATCACCAAATCAAAGGCTTGGTTTTTAAGCTTAAACATGGCCTCTAGGCCATCACGTGCCGTCGTGACTTCAAAGTCTGGCAAATTTAGGGTGCCGGCATAGGCGGCCAGCATTAATTCGTCGTCCTCAACCACTAGAATTCGAATCTTGCCCATAGATATGTTTCGGTTACTTGCGCCGCCGACTTCAGTCTCCGCCGCTAGACTAGATCTTCGGTGGGAAAAGCCCTGAATAAAAAGCTTTGTATCGAGAGGCGGGGTAAGGTCATACTACTGCTATGAACAAAAGATCCGGATTTACGCTGGTCGAGTTAACGATGGTCATTTTGGTCATCGGTGTTCTTGCCGCCGTTGCTATCCCCCAGTTTGTAGATTTTCGCACTGAAGCGAAGAACGCGGCGACTCATTCTGAACTGGGAGCGTTGCGCACCGCAATCGCCACCCAAATTTCCCAAATGGTCCTGCGCTGTTCCGCCGCCAATGGCACACTCCCAACCGCCGCTCAAATCAACGCCAATGATATTATCACTGGGGGTGCACCATGTACGGGCGCCATGGTCACAAACGTCAATGAGAGACTATTTGTAGCCAACGGAATCCCAGCCAACCCATGGTCTGGCAGCGCGGCCGCAAGTACGACCGCGGTTGCGGCTTGTGCCGGCACGGGATGCGCACATGATGGTACTAAGAGCTGCGCCGGAGCCTCGGCCTATGCCAACACGGATGGCGGATGGTGCTATGACCCTACCGTCGGTACTATTTGGGCGAACTCAGGTAACAATGGAACTGCCGCTCCCAATGGCGAGTACTCGTTTTAGATTTTTTGATCCAATTTCAATAAAGAAATGGCCGGGGGATTCGTCGACATCTCGACAATTGACTTATTGGTCAAGAGCTTGCGAGAACCTCATCTATGGGATGGATGTATTGGCTGCGCGTGGCAGGAATGGTCGCCGTTTTGGCAGTGGTGCTTTGGACCATGCGGCACTTAAATGGCGGGAGGGTTGAAGTCCCCCTCATCAGCGGCGGCCCCTTAAACTTCTGTCCCACCCGGGTGACCTGGGTCGAAGCCGTCGAAAGCGGAGCCCACCTCGAAGAGCACAACACCCACTGGATGATGAACGAACACCAAGGCGCCTTGCGCGAGGTCAAAGGCGACTCTGCTGAAAAATGGTTCAGTCAATTCTGCTCCAGCCAACGCGATAAGGCCAACGCCGGCCCCGGCGAATTCACCCCGGTACTAAAAATTGGCTACGTCTCAGGCCCGGAGCGCGTCATTTCCCGCTCCCCCTCGGGTATCTTCCAATCCGAAGGCATCACCTTCAAATCCCCCGATCTCGAATCCGCATTACGCACCCTCCCGACACTGCCCAACGCCCCAAAACCCGGCGGTTGACAAGCTTAGCCAGCTTCTCTAATGATGTTACCTACTTCCAACAGTTCAGGCGTAGCTCAGTTGGTAGAGCAAGCGGCTGTTAACCGCTTGGTCGGGGGTTCGAGTCCCTCCGCCTGAGCCAATTTACCGGGGCCTTTGAATGCAGGATGGCTACACGCAGGCATTCGGAAATTTTCCCGATTCGATTAAAAATGCCGTTAAATTCGTAGTTACGGAGCTTAACCCAGATCAGCTCGTTTTATTTGGTTCGCGCGCGCGCGGCGATCATCGGCCAGACTCTGATTTCGATTTTGTAGTCGTCGGGTGTAGAAGTACGGCAAATTGGTCAAAAGTGAGCGTCGCACTCGCTGAAGAGCCGCTGACCTTGTATAAGATCGACTTGCTCCGCTTTGAAGAATTGAGCGCTGAGTATAAAGCCGAGGTCGAGAGAGAAGGAGTTAGAGTTTATGATAAAATTTTATGAAAATTTCGAGCTCGCTCTGGGAAAGTTGACTTCTTTTCTTGAACAGTATGATGGCTCTCAGGTTCATCAAGCGGGTGTCATCCAGGCGTTCGAATTCACATTCGAACAATGCTGGCATTGTCTGCAAAGGAAGGCTGGCCGCGAAGGCTTACCGATTGCCTCGCCAAAGAAAGCGTTTGAGTATGCCTTCAAAGCCGGCCTAATTCCACCTTCTGACGAACAACTTTGGCTTACGATGATTGAAGATCGAAATAAAACGACTCATGTTTACCGAGAGACACTCGCCGAACTGGTATTTAAGAAAATTCAGGCGGCCTATCAGCCGGCGTTTGAAAAAATTCTTAAGAAGTTGAAGTCTTAAAGCGAATCTACTTCTCAAGCTTCGCGCACAGTCCATGTGCCGTACGAACCCACTTTTTCAACTCCGCATCCTTCGCATGAAATGATTCGGGCACCAAAACCCAATGCGCCATTTTCATAGGGCCCGCTTTCCACGGTTCGGCTCCCTCGCGCTCCATCAGCGACCGATAAACGCCCTCGTCGGGAAGCTTCACTCCCAATCGCCCGTGCTTCCACACCAAGCCAAAAACATTATCGTTTACAAAAAGCGCGTGGCAGCCAAACATCTTCTTCGCGGCAACTTTCGAAAGGCCTTCGGCCGCTGCATTCATCTTCTTTTCAAGCTCGCCAATCAATTCTTTACTCGCTTTCATCTCAACTACCCCTTATTAACCGGCAAAATCGCAATCTTCTCACCCTTGACCAACATCGGACAAGTCTTCGCGATCGCCACTGCGTCCTCGAAATCCTTGGCTTCGATCAGAAAAATTCCGCTATAAATTTCCTTAGTTTCAGTGAACGGTCCATCAACAACGATACTTCCCCCCACCGAACTCACCTCGGCCATCTTGGGGACTAAGCGCGTACACTCTTTATACTGCTTCTTCTCGGCGAGCTGATGAACCCAACCGACGAAGGTTTGCATGATTTCGTTCTCTTCTTTCTCTGAGCCACCCTTCCAATTTTGTGGATCTCCGCTCAGAGCTAATATAAATTCAGCCATTTTTTATTCCTTTCAAAATTAAAAAGCGCACTCGCCCCACGTCTCGACTTCATAAACCGCCGCCTGAGACTGAAGAGCCGGATCATTCGCCAGCAACGACTCAACATGACTGATCGAATCGCTATAAAAAATAACTAGTCCACCCTCAAAGTCGCCATTCTTAGCGTAAACCGGGCCCGCAAACTTGATTTCCTGAGCCGCCGTTTGATCTTTCAAAAACTTCAAATGGCCCGCCATGACTGTCTGAATCTGACTCCAATTCGGACCTGGCCGATAATGAACTAAGATCCGATCTGCACCCTGCGAGCCCGGCAAGCAGTCGGCCAGGGAATAAGATCCACTTAAAAGAAGTGCAAGAGAAAGTATCGACTTAGTAACTACTGACATGGACGCCTCCTATGGTTTGTTGTCCGTCTGCCTTGACGACGGACAAGGAGGACGAAAATCGACAGGCCAACCGAGATTTTTTTAAAACCTTCATGCCTCCGCCTCACAGGCCCGAATCCTCTTCTCGATCAAACGCTTCTCAGGCTCCGTGCCGACCAACGCCAGGGCCTTTTGATACAACGCCTTCGCCTCAGCCATTTTTCCAAGCCGGCGATTGAGTTCAGCCATCGTCGCCGGCAAAAGATAATAGGACTTCAGCGGCGGCAGATCTTTTATAAGCTCAATTTCATCAAGCCCGGCGGCCGGGCCGTGGATCATGGCTATCGCGACCGCGCGATTGAGGGCCACGATTGGGGAATGGTCCTTGATCAAAAGCAAATCGTAGTAGGATAGAATTCTCTCCCACTGCGTATCCTCAAACGACTTAGCGGTGGCGTGGCAGGAGGCGATGCCGGCTTGCAAGTGGTAATCGGTGAGCTCTTCGCCCTCTGCCGACAACTCTAAAAGCTTCAATCCTAAGCCGATATGCTCTTGATCCCATAGGCTGCGATCTTGCTCTTCTAAGAGCAGCAACTCCCCCTCGGAATCTAGCCGTGAATTGAAGCGCGAGACTTGAAAATGCATCAGCGCCAAGAGCGCATAAATCTGCGGACGCCGGCAAATCGGATGCTCGGCAAGAACTTGGGTTCTAAAAATCGCCTCTTCGCAAAGATCGCGCCGAATTAAGCTGGTGCCCTCGGTTGCGGAGTACCCTTCGTTGAACACCAGGTACAAGACCTCGAGGACGGACTGCAAGCGTGACTCAAGCTCGTCTGGATTCGGAACTTCAAACTTAACTTGGCTCTCGGCAATCTTTTGTTTGGCGCGCACCAACCTTTGCGCAATGGTTTCTTCTTTCGCTAAGAACGCCTTTGCAATCTCGGGCACGCTGAATCCGCAGACTGTTTTTAGCGTCAAAGCGATGCGCGCCTCGCGCGGCAAGATCGGATGGCAGCAAATAAACATCAATTTCAATTGATCGTCGCGAATCTCGTTTACAAATTCTTCTGCGATGCCTTCATCCGCCATGGTCGCCTCGAGCGACTCCACGGAATCATGCGCCAGAAATTTGCCGCCGCGAATTGAGTCGATGGCAGCATTTTTCGCCACCTGTAAAATCCACGCCGCTGGATTGTCGGGAATGCCTTGGATCGGCCAAGTCTGAATCGCCTTGATCAATGCATCTTGCACGGCACTCTCGGCCAGATCGAGGTGATCGGGACCGAAAAACCTGGTCAGGTAAGCGACGATTCGACCCGACTCGCGTCGGAACAAATGATCTAATGTCGCTTGCACCTGACTCACAGACTTCCTCTAGTGTGATGTCGTTAATTCAAAAACTTCGACTGACTCGCCGTGCGTGAGCGCAGGACACTCACGCGCGATCGCAACCGCTTCGTCGTAATTCTCAGCTGCGAAAAGAAAGTAGCCGTTCAACGCTTCTTTGGTTTCTGAAAAAGGGCCATCAACAGTAATGATGCCTTTTTCGGCCCGCAGTTGCGCGCCGCCGAGCTTTAGGGCCGAGCCGCCTTTAAAACGGCTTTCTCTTTTTAATCGATTTACGTACGCGTGATACTTTTCCATAATACGCTGTTTTTCATCAGCGCTGATTGAGTTCCAGGCGTTGTAATTGCCCTTCATAATCAACATAAATTCTTTCATTCGCGATCTCCCTCGAGCTCGTGAAGTGAAAGACTATCGTGCAAAAGTGATGGACAGCCTTTTGCGAGCTGCACAGCCTGATCGATGTTCTCGGCACGAAATAGAAAAAATCCGGTGAGCTCTTTCGTTTCAGCGAACGGTCCATCGTGGATTTTGGCGCCTTCGATATCAACTCTTTTGGTCGTCAGGCGATCGCCGCGAATCCATAGATTCTTGGCTTCCATCTGGCTGATCCATTTGCCGAAGCCTTCCATGACCGACTCCCACTCCTCGGCGCCAGTGGAATCCCAAGTGGCGCGGCGGCCTTTCGCGATAAGTAGATATTCTTTCATTTTTAAAACTCCACTTCGCGGACTTCGACGTAACCGCCCTGATAAAGCAGCGTCGGGCAATCCTTCGCGATGGCCACCGCCTCTTCATAACTTTTAGCTTCGACGATATAAAATCCGCCGATGGTTTCTTTGGTTTCGACGTACGGACCGTCTTTGGTTTTGCCATTGACTAGGTCGACCTTACGGCCCTGGCCGTCTTTAAGTTTGTGGGCGATCACGGTCTGACTCGCGATCTTTTGCGACCATTCGCGATACTTATTCATCACGAATTGGTCATCGTTCGGATAGGGAGCCTGCTTACGCTTCTCTAAATCACCGTAGCAAATATTGATCATGTACTTGGCCATTGTTTCCTCCATTTAGAGATCCGACGATTGGGCAGCGGCGGAATCGACAGGGTTCGCAAAAAATTCTTGGCTTTATGTATAAACTTAGTTGTTATAGCTAGTTATGGGCTTGGTATCCTAATGGGCGCGCCACGTCAATGAGTGGTCATCCTCGTCCGGGAAAGGTGAAAAGTCTTTAAAGGCATGTGAGCTCCAACGATTATAGCCAATTGGCTAAAACCACACTGCCTAGCCCCTCAATTCGATCTCATGTCTATTAGATTCTCCCCGAACTCGTTTTAGCCATTTCGCTATATCTGGTTCGAGGCGTATGGCTCCCCGGCCGATAGTCGCACCACTCCCTTTTCGATAAACATCTTTCGCTCATTAAAATAAACTGTTCTTCATGAAACATCTACTCTGCCTTCTCGCATTTCTGACGACAGCCTGTGCCTCACAAAGCCCGATGATGAAAGTCGCACAGAACAAAACCCGCTCCCTCGCTTCAGACACCACTGGCGCGGACAACTGGATCACGAGCGTCAAGATCGGGCCGAGTGTGCCGACGACCGACGACACCTTTCAGGTCGATGCCGGCGCAGAGAAGGCACCCGGCAATGGCGTAACTCGAGTCACTGGTGGCGAAGCGGTAACACTTACCTTTGTCGACGCGAAAATGAAGGCCATTCCCAACACCTTTAAAGGCGTGCGCATCATGGGCTATTCGAAGAGCGGGAAAGGCCAAGTGCTGATCCACAGTGCGAACACCGATCCCACGCAGCCGGCGGCGTCGTTTGCCTCGCTGACCACCTACAACGCGATCCTGCCCGGAACCAAGGCAGAAAATCACAACGGGAATGTCAGCTTAAGCAATGGCGATTTCGTCGTATGGCAAAACGATACGGGCCTTAAGCTCAATAGCCTGCAATTCATCATCGAGGGTTTCGGAGATGACGACGCTTCGGCTATCGTGCAACTGCTCTACACCGACTCTGCAGAGGGAGCGAAAATCTTCATCGATCGCAAAATTTTGAATTGGGTCCCGCGCTCTTCAGGCGGCGGCGGAGCCCCCGGCACAGGTGGAGGAGCGTCCTCCGGCCATAGTCATTCCGAAGATGATACTGGAGCCTTCCACCACGGAACCTGCGTATCGCATGGCGCTGGCGGAGGCTGCGAATCTTGGAGTAATGGCGACACCTGCGTATCACATGGCACCGGCGGAGGCTGCGAGTCGTGGAGCAACGGCAACACTTGCGTTTCACATGGCACGGGCACAGGCTGCGAGTCGTGGAGTAACGGCGACACTTGCGTTTCACATGGTACGGGCGGAGGTTGCGAGTCGTGGAGCAACGGCAACACCTGCGTTTCACATAACACGGGCGGAGGCTGCGAGTCGTGGAGCGACGGCAACACCTGCGTTTCTCACAACATCGACGGGAGCTGTAATAGTTGGAGTAAGTAAGGCCTGGTATAAGTCACGACTTATATTTCATTTGAGGGGCGACGAAGAGTCCGATATACCGCAACCATGAGTGCCAAGATCAATGACGTTACCGACACTGCCCTATGGGTCGCGGTTTATCGCGCGCGCGAGACTGAGCGCAGTCAGCCGCTGTTCCGCGATCCGCTCGCGCGCAAATTGGCGGGAGAGCGTGGGCCCTCGATCGAAAAAGCGATGCATGATTCGAACTATGTGGAGTGGTCGGTCGTCATGCGCACGTGTATCATCGACGAGTACATCATGACTCTAGTCGGTGAAGGCCTTGATTGCGTCGTCAATCTCGGCGCCGGGCTCGACACTCGTCCCTATCGCATGGAATTGCCCAAGACTCTGCGCTGGATCGAAGTTGATTTCCCTAACATTATTAATTTGAAAAACGAGCGCCTGGCGAGTGAAGTGCCTCGCTGCCGGCTTGAGCGTATTGCGCTGGATCTCGCGAAAGAGTCGGAGCGAAGCACGCTTTTTGCCAAAATTAATGCCGAATCTAAAAATGTGTTGGTGCTGACTGAGGGAGTGACTCCCTACCTGAGCAACGCCGACGTGGCTTCGCTAGCAAAAGGTCTACGCGAACAATCTCATTTCAAACATTTTATTGCTGATTACAACTCTCGCGAACTGATCAAACGCGTGCGCCATCGCCGGCGCAAACAAATGCGCAACGCTCCCTTTTTGTTTGACCCGCCAGATTGGACGAATTTTTACGCCGATCTCGGTTGGAAAGTTCGCGCGATGAAATACCTCGGCGAGGAAGCCTCGCGATTGGGTCGACCGGCTCCCCACCCTTGGTCAATGCGAGCCCTCCTCTCGATTATGTCAGCCAAGAAGAAAGAGAAACTCCTGCGCATGAACGGCTATGCGCTTCTTGAGCCGATT
>Ga0207055_1078_pt1 | contig 25320 bp, 33 predicted proteins | sample Alteio_BWMinCont_57_FD_153293 | JGI IMG/M metagenome (GOLD analysis project Ga0207055, IMG submission 153293) | Enriched cells from forest soil in Barre Woods Harvard Forest LTER site, Petersham, Massachusetts, United States -... | ecosystem: Environmental > Terrestrial > Soil > Temperate forest >...
GCGCCATCGGCCTGTACGTTAAAACTAAAATTCAAATCGGCACCGATATCGGCGTTATTCACCGTCACCGCACAATCTCCGAAACCAAAACCGGTACATTGTAATATTGAGGCGCCACTGCCCCCGGTAAGGGACCAGTCGTTCATATCGGTCAGCAGCGTATTGGACGGATTCGAACCGACCAGCGTCAGCGTGTTGTTCAGCGGATTACCTTTTGAATCAACGGCGGTAATCACATAGCTGGTGTTGTTGGTTGCAATCCGGCAGGTGACTGTTCTGGGTGCGCCGGGTGTGGGTGGATGTCCCAGGTTGATGGCAATGACGGTTGGATTGGGAATACAGGTGATGCTTGCCCACGACGGCACAACAGCCGTCACCGTAAAGGTAGAAGAAACCGTATGCCCCATGGCATGCACAGCAGGAATTATCCCGGTTGTGATGCCGAGCATCAGCAGCAGAATTAGTAAGCGCTTTGTCAAAAGCCCATCCTTTCGATCCAACCGAAATATTTAGTGACTTATATATATAAAAACAAATAATTAGAAATTTTTGACAGGTGAACTCCGCCATCGTAGGGGTACCCCTGGTGGGTGCCTGGATCAATAATGCAAAATGCAAAAGGGCACCCACCAGGGGTGCCCCTACATACAGCGATAGATTGGGATTATGGGTTCCAGCTTTGACCCTGGTTGCTGGCGTTAGCCTTCTCCAGCTCACTGGGAGATTTGGAACTGGTGGTCACGATATTGGTTGCCGTTTCCTTGTCGGCCTTGGTGGGCTCGATGGGCGCAGTAGCGGCGCTTTGGGTCTGATCCTTGGGTGCTTCATGCGAGCCGAAGGGCCAGAGTTTGTGCCAATCCCAACTGGCCAGTTTGTCCGTATCCTGGGTTTTATCAGCCGTCAATAAGGACAAATCGTTTTGACTCAGATTCGTCATTGTGTTTGTGGTGTCGGCGGAAACGACGTGAGGCTGAACAGCCAAAGCGGCGAGACTGTTTACAGACAATCCCAAAGCCAGAAACATGGCGGGTAATAATTTTTGATAATTCATGTAGAAATACCTCCTCTATCTATTACAAGCATCTTAAACATAAAACAATGAGTCGGTATGCATCATACCAAAGCCCGTTTGGGATTGACAGCGCTTTGCAACATTCTGTTAAGTGGCACATCGGCTTGTCACAACCGTGGGCTTTGATTACGATGAGACCAGAAAAGCAGCATGAGCATCCCGCTATGAAAAACAGAGTCGCATCCCTTCTTCTTATGGGTTTAATGATCATGGGGTCGGTTTCTGCATGGGCCTGCGCGGCTGACGCACAGTTGGCGCGTCCCCATTGCCGCACAGAGCAACTCGCCTATGGCATCTGCGTCACCACCGACATGGACAAGGCGGCTCAAATCACGGAAGGACCGATATTTCGGGCACAGTTCAACGGCGTGGTGAATGCTGCCAAAGCCTACCTGGATACCCTGACGCCGGATGCCAAGAAAGTGGCGATTTTCGACCTGGACGAAACCCTGGTGAACAACCTGGCATTTTATCGTCAGTACAAAACCTTCGACCCGACCCATTGGAATGAATGGGTGAACGAAAACAAGGATGGCCCGTATAACCAGCCGGTGCTAGATTTGGTGAACTATGCCAAGGCCAAGGGCTTTGCCGTGATGTTCCTTACCGGACGGACCGCCGACATTGCCCATGACACTCTGGAACAAGTCCATGCCATTGCCTGGGACGGCGTCTTTTTTCGTCCGGGCGGCACGCAACCTTCCTCCTCCAGGGTATTCAAAGCCCAGGTTCGCAAGATGCTAACAGCCATGGGTTACCAGGTAGTGCTCAACATCGGGGACCAGGCCTCCGACCTGGATGGCCCCGTGGATTTGAGCCACCCGGGTCAGCAGTCTCCCGGCCAGTTTTTATTGCCCAACGTCATGTATAGCATCCCCTAGCGTTGTGGACAAAGGGTATTACACCTATATGATCGAATGCGCGGACGGCACCCTCTACACTGGATGGACCACCGACATTACCCAGCGCATTGAAACCCATAATTTGGGCAAGGGCGCCAAATACACCCGCGCCAGATTACCGGTTCGGCTGCTGGCCTCTTGGTGTTTCGAGACGAAATCGGAAGCCATGAAGTGGGAATGGCAGTTAAAACGCCTGTCTCGCAATGAAAAACTCAGGTTGCTTGAAAAATAGGTACTTCAGTTATTCCCATATCTGCCGAAGCCATTCATGTATACCTTCGTGTGGTATCTGCGTACAGGAGATTACACTATGTCTGTAAGTAATATAGGGACATCGGGGCTGCCTCAGCATCATCACCATAAGCATCAAGCGGGCGCACCCGTGACCTTTCAGGACCCGGCAACAACCAGCAATGCATCCGGGCCCGCAACCACCCTGACCGACATCAACCTTCCCGCAAACCAACTGGCTGCCGCCAGCACGTCTGCGCCCAAACCTGACACTGACGGTGATGAACCAGCACCGGCTTCCTCCGAGCCCGGGGTGGGAACCACCGTTGACAAAAAAGCCTAACGGTATTCCATATACAAAAGCAGGTGTTTTCAGACACCTGCTTTTTGGTTCGAAACAGTTGAATCAACAGATATGATTGCATCCGCCGGGTGCTTGCGGCGAAAATACCTGTGCGACGCCTGCAACATGCCCGTGATGATGTCCATGCCCGCCATGACGATGGTGATGGTGGGGATGTTCTCCGGCTGCTATGCCAGGGGATCTGTGATGTCCGGCGTGCCGATGCCCGCCATGTTCTGCGCCGTGGCGCATGCCATGTCCATGAAATTTCGAAACAGGGCCCATGTGATTCTCTCCTCTATGCTACTGCCACACGAAACGATAAATTTTCCACACAACGCTCCAAGGGGGATCGTTCATAGGCATAAAAACATGGTGCGTCATTTTTGTGCGCGTTTTTGGGAGATTTAATGGTTTTTTAATGCGCTGGAAAATGTTCCAAATACATTCAGACTGTTTTAACCAATTCCTGCTTGTTAACTTGAGACACCGGCACCTTAAAGTGCACCTGGAACAAGCTCCCTTGCCCTCTGGAGCCGGGCTTTACCTGCACATGCGCCTTGTGATTCGTGGCGATTTCTTTCACGATGGCCAGGCCCAGACCGGTGCCTTCCGTGTCCTGGCCCAGGATGCGGAAGAAGCGCTCGAAGATGCGCTCCCGATCTGCTTGCGGGATGCCGGGGCCGCTGTCTTCAATGGCGAGGCAGGGTTGGTTGTTTTCCATGCAAACGGACACTGTTACCTGGCCCTGGCGCGGGGTGTAGCGAATGGCATTGTCCACTAAGTTACTGGCCAACTCATAAATCTGGGTGGCGTCACCCTGAATGAACACGGGACCGGGTGGGGCTTCAAACCCCAGGTCGATGCCTTTTTCCAGCGCGCCCAGGATGAATGCCTTGGTGACTTCGCGGGCCAGGGCGCAGAGGTCGATGGTTTGCCATGCGGATTGTTCGGTGAGGAGTGGGTCGGTTTTGGCCAGCGTCAATAGTTTGTTGACGAGGCCACCGGTGCGGTGTGCGCTCTTTTGGATTTGCATCAGGGCATGGTGGATTTCATCCGGGTTGCTTTGGCGCAGCGCCAACTGGGCTTGTGATTGCAACCCGGCTAAGGGCGTGCGAAGTTGGTGGGCGGCGTTGGCTACAAATCGGCGCTGGACTTCAAGCTCATTGGCCAGGCGGCCCAGCAGGTCATCCATGGCTTGGATCAACGGCTGGATTTCCTTAGGGACCCGTTGGATCGTAATCGGGCTTAAGTCGCTGGGTGAGCGCTGGTTGAGGACCCGCACAATATGATCCAGCGGCGCAAGGCCGTAGGAGACGGCAAACCACATCACCAGCAGGGAGAAAAACGCCAGTGATAGCTGAAACAGGACAATCGCCAGTAAAATCTTGTCCGCCAGGGCTTCTCGGCCATTGAAGGTTTCGGCAAGCTGTATGGCTAGCTGGGGATGCGTTTTATCCGCATGCGGCGCACTGATGTAGCGGGTTAACAACCGCACCGGATGTCCATAGAGATTGCCATTCTCAAAGCTATACGGCAAGCTGTCCGGGTCTGAGGCATCTTGTGCCGCTTGTGTAAAGGCGGGTTTGGGAAAGTTCTTATCTCCGTATAACACATGCTGATGCGTATCGACCACCTGGTAAAAGATTTTGTCCTTGCTGTCGTATTCCAGGATATCCTTGGCAGCTTCGGGCAGGTCCAGATAGGCATGTTGAGAATCTTTCCAGCGCAACTGGCCCACCAGCGACTGGACGGAATCGACCATGGTGTTGTCATAGGCGTGGTTGGCGTAAGCGCTGCCAATCCAGTAGGCCAATACCGATTGCACCAGGATAACCACCGCCATGGGCACCACCAGCAGCCAAAGCAACTGGCCCCGAATCGACAAAGACTCCGAAAACTTCATACGGCTTCCTCCATGAGATACCCCAGCCCGCGGATGGTTTGAATCGGGATCTGGGCGGGCTCCAGCTTTTTGCGGAGGCGGTGAATATAGACTTCAATGGCGTTTTCGCTCACCTCGTCATCCCAGGAGTACAGATGCTCCACCAGTTGTTCCTTGCTCACTACCCGCCCCATGTTGCGCAGGAGGATTTCCAGCAGTTTGAGCTCTTTGGCGGAAAGTTCCAGGGGTTGTTCTTCCATAAAGGCTCGCTGGCCCTGCACGTCCAGACGAATCGGCCCACATGACAGGTTCACCGGGTTGGCCTGCGGCCCGCGGCGAATCAGCGCACGGATGCGCGCTTCCAGTTCGGGCAGGTCAAACGGCTTGGTGAGATAATCATCAGCACCCAAGTCCAGTCCGGCTACCCGGTCGGACAGGGTATCCCGGGCCGTCAAAATCAACACCGGCACGGAGTTGTTGCGGTTTCTAAGACCTTGCAACACCGAAAGCCCATCCTGTTTGGGTAATCCTAAATCGAGAATAATCAAGTTGTAGGAATTGGCCAGGCATGCCCCTTCGGCATCATCGCCGGAGGAAACCCAGTCCGTGGCATAGCCTGCCTGGGTCAGCGCCCGCAGCAGGGCGTCGGAGAGAACCGGATCGTCTTCGGCCAGTAAGATTCGCATTATAAAAGTCCATTAGCATCACTGGGTCACATTACTATACTGCAAGCATATTTCAAAAACCACTTGTAGGGGCGGTTCACGAACCGCCCGACGTAACCGGTATCCGGGCGATTCGTGAATCGCCCCTACATGATGTTGGCAAATGTCAGGTTGATGAAAGGAAAGCCATGTATGGTAAGCATGCACCGATCGTTTTATTTCTGTAATCGCATGCTGCAAAAGGAGACCTGATCTTGACTTCATCCACCGCCCCTATGGCCGACTTAAAGTCCCTTACCGAGGAAGAATTGCTCAAATTGGAGAGTGAGGTCTGCTCTTACGGGGATACGGTGCATTATGCCGAGCATCCGCAGTTTTTTGAGCATTGTGAAGGCAGTTATCTTTATGACAAGAAAGAGACGCCGTTTTTAGACCTGCAAATGTGGTATTCCGCCGTGAATTTGGGGTACGGCCATCAGAAAATAAATCAAGCATTGAAAGATCAAGTGGATAAGTTACCGCAATTGGCTTGCCAATATTTGCACAAAGAGAAAGTGCAACTAGCTTCCAAGCTGGTGGACAGCGTCAAAAAAGGCTTTGGTATGAAGGGCCGCGTGCATTTCAACGTGGGCGGGTCCCAGGCGGTGGAGGATGCCTTGAAACTGGTTCGCAAGAAAACGGGCCGCCAGCATATGTTTGCCTTTGAAGGCGGCTATCACGGCAGAACGCTGGGCGCTTCCGCCATAACATCCTCGTATCGATACCGCCAGCCGTTTGGCGAGTTTGCCGACCGGGCCGAATTTATTCCGTTTCCGTATTGTTTCCGCTGCCCCTACGGCAAGGAGAAGGAAACCTGCGAGATGTACTGCGTCGATCAGGTGGCCCGCAAGTTTGAACATGAATATACCGGCGCCTGGAACCCCAAAACCGAAACCGCCGAATTCGGCGCCTTCTTCACCGAGGCGGTGCAGGGTACGGGCGGTTATGTGATTCCGCCAGAAGGTTATTATGCTCGTTTAGCAAAAATATGTGAGGACCACGGCATCTTGCTGGTGGATGACGAGATTCAAATGGGTTTTTACCGTACCGGCAAACAGTGGGCCATGGAACATTTCGGCGTCAAACCGGACATCATCGTCTTTGGCAAGGCGCTGACCAATGGGCTGAACCCTATATCGGGCATCTGGGCCAAGGAAGAGCTGATTTCCCCCGACAAGTTCGGTCCGGGCTCGACCCACTCGACGTTTTCATCCAACACGCTGGGCACGGCAACGGGTTTGGCTGTGATGGAAGCTTTCGAGGAAAAAGACTTCGGCGCCATGGTGATGGAAAAGGGTCAGTATTTCCTCAAAATTCTGAAAGAACTTGAAGCCAAGCACCCGGAAATTGGCGACGTGGACGGCTTGGGTCTCGCACTCCGCATGGAAATGTGCGAATCCGACGGCTACACGCCCAGCCGCCGTCTGGCCGACAAGATGTTCCAGATTGGCCTGTCGGGCACCCTGGAGAATGACGGCAAAGCTATTGGCTTGATTCTGGATATAGGAGGCTACTACAAAAACGTGGTAACGCTCGCGCCGTCGCTGGAAATCACCTACCCCGAGATGGATCTGGCGCACAAGCTGCTGGATCAGCTCATTACACGCAGCAAGAGAGAGTTGGGTATCGGATAATGTTTCAAGTTTTTTGTGATTTTGACGGGACAATCAGTCTCGCGGATACCGTTGATGAGCTTCTGGAGCGGCTGGCCTTGCCGGCGTGGCAGGATATTGAAGCCCGCTGGGAAGAAGGCGAAATTGGTTCACGCGAGTGCATGGCCCAGCAGGTGAAGTTGATTCAGGGTGGCTGGCCCGCCATTGAGAGCTGTCTGCATCACATTAAACTGGATTCGACGTTTAAGCCATTCAGCCAGTGGTGCAAACAGGTGGGCATCTCGCTCACCGTGGTAAGTGACGGCATTGATCGCGTCATCGAAACGCTGCTGAAACGCGAAGGCATCCATGTGGACGGCATTCTAGCCAATCATCTGGTAGAAAATCATGACAATACTCTGTCGCTGGAGTTTCCCCATGCTGCCACGAAGACCCCGTGTTTATCCGGGATGTGCAAATGCCAGGTACTGGAAAACCACGGCGGCAAGCTGATTAAAGTCGTCATTGGCGATGGTGTGAGCGACTACTGCTGGAGCGAAAACGCCGATATGGTGTTTGCCAAGGGCAAGCTCAAGACCCACTGCGAGGAAAAACAGATTCCCTACACGCCCTTTAGCCGGTTTGAAACCATCCAGGCTGTGCTCGAAGCCTCCATGATTCTTAAATCCGGACAGCCCCGGGTAAATCCAGAGGAGCGCACTTATGCGGCGTAATGTAGGCGTATTGCTGCTTCACGGCATGACCGGTTCCCCCACAGAAATGCGGCCCGTTGAAAAGCATCTCGTCAACATGGGATTAACCGTCAAAACCCCTATTTTAGCGGGTCATGACAAGGATTATCTGGTTTTACGCCGCACCCGTTACGAAGCCTGGCTGCAATCCGCCAGAGACGCCCTGATCGAGCTGCAACAAGAGTGCGACCAGGTGTTTGTGGTCGGGCTGTGCATGGGCGCCATGCTGGCCATTGTGCTGGGGCATGAAAACCCCGATATCGCGGGCCTTGGGCTTTTATCCTGCGAGGTTGGCTATTATAACCCTAACACCACCAAACGCCGGTATCTTTTCCCCATTGCGTTCAAGTTTCCCTCGATACTCCACCATTTTTACTGGACGGAGACGCCGCCTTACGGCCTGAAGAATACCCGCTTGCAGAATTTGATTACCAGCACCATTAACGAGTCCAAAAAAGGTAACACCACAAAATTTGGGTCATTCAGAACCTATGGCAGCCTGTTTTACGAAATTCACCGGCTGAGGGCCCATGTCAACCGGCTGCTTCCCGAGGTGCACACCCCGGCGCTGCTGATTCACAGCCTGGAAGACACCATGCTGACATTTCACAATGCCCTGGACGTCTACCAAAACCTGGGCAGCGAAGATAAAACCGTCATGCTGATGAACGGCACCGATCACATGCTGACGATGGATCTGCGCAAAAAAGAAGTGGCCGCCCTGGTGGGCCAATTTATTGAAGAAAGACTGGAAACCGCATGCCCCGATCTGATGACCTCGCAAATCGCTTAACCGTCACGATTGTACCGAGCTTGGACCCACCTGCAAGTAGGGGCGCATTGCAATGCGCCCCTACGTCTATCGAAGACTGGCATCGGCTCTATCCAAATGCTTGCAAGAACCTCCAGGGCGTGCGTTTTTTGGAAGCCCCCAGAGTGGATGCGTTGGTGTTTGATTACATCATTATCAACCTGGATCAAAAGCCGATTTTGATTTTCCCGATGTTTCAAACCACGTTGTATCTGGGTCGTTTTCTGCACCACCCCGTACTGGGAATTGCGGTCATCAGCACTCAATCGATAACACCGGAAACTTCCACCGCCGCATTGCAACTGGCTGTTGAAACCTACCAGGCCATGGCCAAAGTGCTGCGCAAGCCGCTTTCCCTGGTACTACAACTGGGAGAAGACCGGCCAGAAACAGCGCAAACCCTTACCGATTTCCTCAACAGCTATATACCACTGGTTGATCACCCGACTACCCGTTTGAAGAGCCGGTTTATCCCCACTCGGATTTGGCTGCGAAGCCGTAACCCCCTGGTGAATGTTCTTTTGAAAGGATTGAGTCGTTTTATTAACATGGATAACGAAGCTTACCAAGCCGTTGCTCCCAGCAAACCTCAAGATCTGTTGCTGGTTCGCCCACTGCATGAAAAAAATCTTGGAATTTCCGCCGGGGTTATGTAAACATAGGGGATGAAGAGACGGATGGCGACCGTCGCCTAGTGGTTAGGGCCCCTGATTGTGGTTCAGGTTATCGTGGGTTCGAATCCCATCGGTCGCCCCAGATTTTTTAAGAAGGAGAAATACATTGTGATGAAAATCATGCCTTGTACAGGGATGTCTCCCCGGAAAATACAAAGTCGCTTTGGGATCGTCGTTGATCTTGGTTTAAAACGCTCTTTTGTAAACGATAGAGAGTTTCTTTTGGATCAGATTGGCAAAAAACTCTATGCTAGAACTCTCCATAAGCAGCTGGTTTATGATCATAAGCAGCTCAAAGTTTTTCACCGGCTTCATCCAGAAGAGCCTTTTATACAGGTTGCAACCAATCGTACAGATAAATGTGATGATTTGGACTCTGCCGTATTGGACACAATCATATCTGTCCAAAAAACTCTTCCACAAGGACAGAAAATGGTTGTGACAATAGATCCCGACAACAAGATGCATCTCCGTAATGGACGCTATGAAGTCCCTCTTCCCGATGGCCGTCACTCCAACTTTTTTGATATGGAATCACGTTTTATATCTCGGGGACCGCGTCAAGCACCCTAGCGTGCTAGTCGGCAGACGTTTCCACAGGCGGAGCTTCACCATCAAGGCTGCATGTTTCGATGGGGCAGCATTTGCTGTCGATGGACAACGCCCCGCCGCCAGAAAGCAGCAGGCTGAATGCTGCCGTAAAACATGTCAGGGGGTATTCAAAGCCGTTGTCGCGGGCCAAGAGGCCGTTGACCAAATGCACTTTGAGAATGGCAACGGCCATCACCGCCATAATCAGGAACGCGCCAAACCGTGTGCAGAGACCCAGCAACAGCAGGATGCCGCCAACCATCTCCCCACCGCCGCCCAGGGCTGCATGGAACCACCCCGGATGGAGGCCCAGGCCATTTTCAAACATCGCAGCCGTAGTCTGGAATCCGCCACCGCCGAACCAGCCAAATAGCTTGTCACTGCCATGGACAAAAAAGATGACGCCCAGCGCCAGACGAATCGGCACCGGCGCCCATGGCGCCCAGGCGCAAAATATTTTTTTAATGTTGGCTATCATACTGTTTCCTCCTCTGATTTTATTGGCACCACTGTACACCGTGTGAGGGCGCATTGCAATGCGCCCCTACTCTTCCAATAAAAACTGACGCAGGTAATATAAAGCGTACTGGCTGAACCAGGTTTTGATTTGCTCACGGGCATAGTTTGGGTTGACGGTCACTTTTTTCACCCGCGGCGTTTCACCCAGCCGAGCCAACCCGATATAAGCCAACCCCACCGGCTTTTCGTCGGAGCCGCCCGTGGGCCCCGCAATCCCTGTGATGGCCAACCCGATGTCGGTTTGGATCTTCGTCCCGATGCCTTCAGCCATGGCGGCAGCAACCGCCTCACTGACGGCGCCGTGTTGCTGAATCACCTCCTGGGGAATTTCCAGCATCTTTTCCTTGGCGATATTGCTGTAGGTAACGACGTTGAGGCGGGTGTAAGCGGAGCTGCCCGGGACATTGGTGAGCCGGTGGCTGACCAGTCCGCCGGTGCAGGATTCGGCCACGGCCAGCGTGAGTTTTTGGGAGAGCAGCATCTCCCCGACGACGGATTCCAGCGTATCATCATCTTTGCCATAACAGTATGCGCCCACACGGTTGAGGATCTCGGTTTCCACCGGCTCGATTTGCGCCATGCCCTCAGCCTGTGTAGCAGCTTTCACCGCAATCCGAATCTTCACTTCAGCTTGACCCACATACGGTGACACCGTGGGCGTGGCTTGGGCCATCAGGTCTCTGAGCTTCTCGGCCAGCATGGATTCCCCGATGCCCACAAACTTCAAAAAGCGCGTTGCCAATACGGACGGGGATGTTTGCATCGTCAGCAATCTCGGCAGAACGGTCTGAGTCCACATGGCGGTCATTTCGCGGGGCACGCCCGGCATGGCCGCGATGATTTTTACACCCTGTCCCCATCCTTTAGTTGCTACTTTTTGCGTGATATCCCAATATACGCCCGGCGCGGTGCCGACGGGGTTTTCGATAACCTCGGCATCGTCGGGACGCAGGGCCTGCTTGAGGTTGGTGTCACTCATGGGCATGTCTCGGGTGATGAAATACTGCCGAATCCGGGTTTCACTCTGCGGGTCGCAAACCAGCGGTGTGTTCATCATCTCGGCCAGCGCGGCAATCGTGAGGTCATCGTCCGTCGGGCCCAGGCCGCCGGTGACCAGGAGGATATTCGAGCGCCGGAGCGCCGTTTCGAAAATCTCCCGAATACGCGGCGGGTTGTCGCCGACAACGGCGTGGTAATAGACATCGATGCCGATTTGGGCCAACTCCTGCGAGAGATACGCCGCGTTGGAGTTCACCACTTCGCCCATGAGAAGTTCGGTGCCAATGGCAATAATTTCGGCTTTTAAAGCGGGGGGTGTCATGAATGCCTCTCATGTCGTGAAATTGCGCTGTTTCATTATCCCGGAAAAGCGTTTTTCTGTCTTTGGACTCGCCTCCTTCATCGTGACTGTGATTTCTGCTTTAATAGAGTGATGACAGTTACAGAAGACCTCGCTTTTTTGTCCAGCCTGCCCGCTTACGTGCGGCAGATGCAGCCATACAAGCCGGGCAAACCCATTGAAGAGCTGAAAGCCGAATACGGGTTTGAGACGGTCATCAAGCTGGCCTCCAACGAGAATCCCTTCGGGCCCTCACCAAAAGCTATTGAAGCCGCTACCAAGGGGCTTTCCGAGACGTTCCGCTACCCGGATCCGGTCAGCCGGAGGCTGCGCCAGAAGATTGCCGACCGGTTCGGGATTCAGCCGGAGGAGATTGTGGTGGGGGCGGGCAGTGAGAGCCTGCTGGCAACTGTCGTGCGTACGATGCTGCATCCGGGTGATGAAACCCTGACGGGGTTTGGCGCTTTTATGGGATTTGCCATCCACCTGTCCGCCCATGGCGGCGTGCTCAAAACAGTTCCCTCACCGGATTACCGCTTTGATATCGACGGGCTGTTGGCGGCAATCACTCCCAAAACCCGTATTTTGTATTTACCGAATCCCAATAATCCCACCGGGACGTATTTTACCCAGGCCCAACTGGAGAAAATAACAGCCACTGTGCCGGATTCCACGCTGATATTGCTGGATGAGGCTTATATCGAGTTCTGCGGCCATCTGTCGGATTACCCGGACAGTCTGGCCACGCGCAAGCCCAATGTATTGGTTTTGCGGACGTTTTCCAAGGCATACGGGCTGGCCGGGTTTCGGATTGGCTATGGCATCGGCCATCCCAAGTTGATTGAGCAACTCACCAAAGTCAAGATGACGTTTGAGCCCAGCATGCCTGCCCAGTTAGCTGCCGAAGCCGCCTGGGACGATCATGACTTCCTGAAAAAAGGCGCGGACAACAACCGCCAGGAGTTGGCCCGCTACTACGGTGAGCTTCGCAGATTAGGGTTTTCACCGGTGGAATCCGCCGGAAACTTTGTGTTTGTGCCCTCCACCAGTGCGGATTACGTCAATCGCCTCAATGAAGCCTTGCTCCAGCGCGGCATCGCCATCCGGCCCCTGGGACCGTTCGGATTTTCCGACGCATTCCGCATCACCGTGGGGCTACCGCAAGAAAATGACGCGTTGTTCGCAGCCCTCGCTGAGATTTTACCGGAGTTATGAAGCTGGCCCTCTGGATTTTGCTCCTGGTGGCCATGATTTACGGCCTCTTTTATGTCGTAGGCAAGCTGGTGGTGGGGCAAATTACACCTTTGGAAATGACCAGCCTCCGCTTTCTGACAGCCACCCCCATCTTTATGGCGATTGAACGCATGACGTTCAAAACCCGGTTCGAATCCCGGGGCGATTTGTGGAAAATTGCCGGGCTGGGCCTGATGGGCGTCGGCCTGGTGCAGGCGTCGATTGCCTTTGGCCTGAAATACACGTCGGTCTTCCATGTGGGGCTGCTGTTCGGGCTCTCCCCCCTGATGACGATGATCATCGCTGTATTATTGCGCCAGGAACACTTTGCCGTCAACAAGCTGGCGGGGAGCATGGTGGCCTTTGTGGGACTGTATTTTCTACTGGCGGCCAAGCATGCCGGCAGCGCGCTACCGCCCACCTATCTGCTGGGAGACGCCATTATCCTGGTCAATATGGTGTTGTGGTCCCTGTATATGATTTTGAGCAAACCCCTGCTCCAAAAATACCCGCCCTTTTCCCTGACCGCCTACGCCTTTCTCTTTGCCACCCTCATCACGCTGCCCATCACCCTGTTTGCCATTCATGGCATCCCATGGACTGTGTTTACCCAGTTATTGTGGATGCAGTTGGCCTACATTGTGCTGTTCGCCACCATCATGACGTATTTCCTCAACGCCGTCGCCCTGGCGCGGGTGGAAGCCTCTATTGTCGCCATATTTATTATGCTTCAGCCTTTTTTCGCGACAATTTTCGCCTATTTCATCCTGCATGAAGTCATCACACTCCCCATGGCGTTGGAGGGCCTGCTAATCCTGCTGGGTGTAGTCATTGCGACCCGTCCCGGCATACCGCTGAAACCATCTCATCCATAGGCAAATCGATATCTCCGCCGCAGTAGTCGGCGGGGTGTGGCCTGGAGTGACGGAGCGAGGCTGACCGTTCCAAAACTGCACCCCAACTCACTCAAGACACCGAAAGCGAAGCGCCCCACAATGCAGGCAGTTTTGGAACGGTACCCGTTCGCCACAAGGCGAATGGGTACCAAGCCCCGCGGAGTCACGGAAGGTCACACCCCGCCGACGACCCCAGCCACGCGCCGATTTTAATCATCGCACCCTAGCGTCCCGCCATGGGTGAATGCTACAATAAAACTATGATGTGTTTAGTAAAACCCCCGAAAGGCAGGCATCATGCATGATTGATCTCCATATGCACACCACGTTCTCCGATGGGTCCATCTCGCCGGAGGAACTGGTGAACATGGCCATTGAAGCAGGCCTGGAAGCTTTCGCCATCACCGATCATGACAATACCAACTCGTACCTGCATGCCGTGGAAGCGGCCAAGGACAAGCCCATCGAGGTGATTCCCGGCATTGAAATCAATACCTGGTATAACGGGCAGGAAGTCCACGTGCTGGGCTATTACATCGACCCCGACAACGAGGCGCTGCAAGAGGTCTGCCGCGAGCACAACTGCGCCCGCCAGGAACAGATGTCTCATTTTGTGACGCTGATGCAAAAGGCCAAGATCGGCATCTCCCTGGAGGACATCAAGTCACAATCCCGCCCGGAAGGGACGCTGGGACGGCCCCACGTGGCCCGCGCCCTGGTGGAAAAAGGCGTAGCCAGCAATATCTCCGATGCCTTTAAAAAATACCTGCATCCTGGTGCGGCCACCTACCATCGCCGCGACACCGTGACGCCCCATGAGGCCGTCGAAGCCATCTATGAAAGCGGCGGCATCGCCGTCATCGCCCACCCCGGCGATATGGCCATCATCGACGAGCTGGCGCAGGATCTCATCAACTACGGCCTGCGCGGCATTGAGGCCTATCACCGCAGCCATTCGCCTGCTGAAATCGAGTTTCACTGTTCCCTGGCCGAGCGCCTGGGGCTGATCGTCACGGGTGGAACAGACTTCCACGGCACGGTGGATCTTTACCCGCAGTCGTTAAGCCGCCTCCACCTGCCGGACTGGGTGCTGACCGAGCTGAAAGCGGAAAAACAGCGCATCGATATGCGCTCGGTTAAGGTTTCTTAGACTTGTTTTCGGATGTCTTATGTATCGGAATTGGATAACCAATTCTCATATTCCGCTCTGGTATTTTTAAAATTATCCCGTGCAGTCCGGCGAACCAGACGTTCATCCTCACTGTCTGTCCCATTGCGATAATGACGTAATTTGGCATAGCTGCTTAAGGCAAGTTTAAAATAGCGTTCTATGTCCTGCGGAGGTCGATCACATCTTTGTGCGATGACGGCAGACGCGTGAAAGATTTCACCGCGTAGCGAGAGAAATTCGCAAGCGGTCTTCCCCTCCAAAATATTTCGCGCCCTTTCCAGATGTTTTTCTTGCGTTGCCGGGTATTCATCGTGCGTATCATGAAGTATCAATTTTGATTGCGCCCAACATTGGTAGTCTTCCGGTTTTAACGTATGTGGTTGCTTGGATAAAAGGGTGGAATAAATGGCGTCCAACTGCCCAAGATGAGCTAAAAATTGCGCTTTTTCTTTTGGAACAATGTTTTGTTTTTCCTTGTTGTTTATATATAAAAGAAATATTGCATCGGCACATAGATAATGCAGCCTGGCCAGCGCCGGACAATAGCTTTGAGGGAAGGTATTCACTGCTGTGTCTGCAATTTGGCGTGCTTCCTTCAGTTTTTTATTCTCGAAAGTTTTCTCGGCCCTTTTTAAAGCGTTTTCCAGGAGCGTTACCCCCGCAGGTGGAGGTGTTTCCGCACCAAAACGCGTCACTATCTTCAGGCCATAGCAGGTTATTTGCATTACATTCCTCGATCAAGTTAACCCTTCATCGTTTACACTACACAAATTAAACCGTGCTCACAAGCAAAATAACCCTGACGCCTTAAATTTGTTGCAAAAGTTTAACAAGCGGAGCGGCGGCAGAAATGCCTTTGGTGTAAAATAAACCGGCAGACCGCAACCCGGACAAAGGAGCAGGCTTCATGAATATTGCAGGTGACATTACCGAATTGATTGGCAAAACCCCGCTGGTTAAGCTGAATCGTGTGACTGATGGCTGCAAAGCCACTGTGGTGGCCAAGCTAGAGAGCCGGAACCCATGTGCCAGCGTCAAGGACCGCATCGGCGTGAGTATGATTAATGAAGCCGAGAAGGCGGGAGTGATTTACCTCGGCAAAACCGTGCTGGTGGAACCTACCAGCGGCAATACCGGTATTGCGCTGGCCTTTGTGGCTGCCGTAAAAGGCTACCGGCTGATTTTGACGATGCCCGACACGATGAGCATGGAGCGCCGCATTCTGCTGCGGGCCTTTGGCGCGGAAGTCGTGTTGACGCCCGGTCCCAAGGGGATGAAGGGCGCCATTGCCAAGGCCGAGGAGATTTTGAAGACCACCCCGGACAGCTTTATGTTGCAGCAGTTTGCAAACCCGGCAAACCCCAAGATTCACCGGGAAACGACCGGGCCCGAGATTTGGGCGGACACCGACGGCCAAGTGGATATTTTAATTTCCGGCATTGGCACCGGCGGCACGATTACCGGGGTTTGTGATTACATCAAGCCCAAAAAGGCCGGATTCAAGGCGATTGCCGTGGAGCCGGTGGAAAGCCACGTACTGTCCGGCGGTGAACCGGGACCGCACAAGATTCAGGGCATTGGCGCCGGGTTTGTGCCCGAGATTTTGAATACCGGATATATCGATGAAATCGTCCAGATTTCCAGCGAGGAAGCCATTGCCATGGCCCGCCGCCTGGCCAAGGAAGAGGGCCTGCTGGTGGGAATTTCCTCCGGTGCGGCTGTGAGCGCTGCCCTGGAAGTGGCCCGCCGTGCGGAAAACGCAGGCAAGCTCATTGTGGTGGTGCTGCCCGACTTTGGCGAGCGCTATTTGTCCAGCCTGCTCTTTGAAGATCTGCGCCAGGAAGCCCAGCAAATGGAGGCGGTTCCGGCTTAATGAACATGATGGACCGAATCCAGGAAGACCTGGACGCCGTTTTTGACCGGGATCCCGCAGCCACATCCTTGTGGGAAGTGCTGCTCTGCTACCCCGGCCTGCATGCCCTGTGGGCACATCGGCTGAATCACTGGCTGTGGACAAACGAAGCATTTTTCCTGGCCCGGCTATTCTCACAAGTCAGCCGGTTTTGGACGGGGATTGAAATCCATCCGGGCGCGCGCATCGGCAGGCGGTTTTTTATCGACCATGGCATGGGCATCATCGTTGGCGAAACCAGCATTATTGGCGATGATGTCACATTATTTCAAGGCGTCACCCTAGGCGGCACCGGCAAGGAAAAAGGCAAGCGCCACCCCACGCTGGAAAACGGCGTCTATGTGGGCGCAGGCGCCAAAATACTGGGCAATATCACCATCGGCGAAAATTCCCGCGTCGGCGCGGGCTCTGTGGTGCTTCGGGATGTACCGGAAAATTCCACGATTGTGGGTGTGCCCGGGCATATCATTCTGCGCAATGGCCAGCGCGTGGTCATTACCGATCCCAAGGAAGTCAATGATCCCTTGTCGGATGTCATTGTTGCCATGGCCGCTGAACTCAAGCAGCTTCGAGAGAAGGTCTGTACGTTGACACACGAAGCGCCGCCGCCTGAAAGCGAGGACATGGCCCTGTGTTTGAAAGATACATTTCCGGGTGACAATCCCCAGGCTTGATTTCAATTTTTGTTTCCAGTATCGTTTATATTCCCCGTTATCCAAGTCAAGAGGAACCAGACAGAGTCTATGGCACGATTAGTCGGTGTTGATCTTCCCCGCAGAAAGAAAGTGGTATGGGCGTTGACCTATATCTACGGCATCGGCTTGACCAGTGCCGAGAAAATCCTGAAAACAACCGGTATTGACCCCGACAAACGCACCGACGACTTGACCGAGCGTGAAATCAACCAGCTCAAAGAAGAGATTGAACGCAATTACCAGGTGGAAGGTGATCTTCGCCGCAAGGTGGGGATGGACATCAAGCGCCTTCAGGAAATCGGCTGTTACCGCGGCCAGCGTCACCGCAAGCAATTGCCGCTGCGTGGTCAGCGCACCAAAACCAACGCCCGCACCCGTCGCGGCAAACGCATGGCCCCTATGAAATCGAAGAAAACCGCATAACCCCCATTCCGCAAGAAAATCAAAAAACCGTGGAGAAACTGAAAACCAATGGCAAAAGCAAAAGATAAATCCAAAACCAAAAAACGGGAGAAGAAAAACGTTCTCCAGGGATTTGTTTATATTCAATCCACGTTTAATAACACCATCGTTTCGTCCACTGACCCGCAAGGTAATGTGGTGGCGTGGTCCAGCGCCGGTGTGTGCGGATTCAAGGGCGCCCGCAAGGGGACGCCGTTTGCTGCGCAGTCCGCTGCGGAAGACGTTGCCAAGAAGTCCGTCGATAACGGCATGCGCTCGGTGAAAGTGTTTGTCAGCGGCCCCGGCGGGGGCAGAGAAACCGCCATTCGCGCCTTGCAAATTGCCGGGCTGGAAATTTCCCTCATTAAAGATGTTACCCCCATTCCCCACAACGGCTGCCGTCCGCCCAAACGGCGCAGAGTATAGACTTAACTTAAAAAGGAGTTAAACGGTTTTGGCCAGATATCGTGAATCCGCTTGTAAACAGTGTCGCCGGGAAGGCAAAAAGCTCTTCCTGAAAGGTCTCAAATGCGATACCAAGTGTATTTTGGACCGCAAACAGGTTCCCCCGGGTCAGCATGGCGCGGCCCGCAAAAAGACTTCGGAATACGGCATGCAGCTTCGCGAGAAGCAGAAAGTGCGTAACTCCTACGGCATTCTGGAACGCCAGTTCCGCCACTACTATGAAAAAGCCGTCCAGATGAAAGGCGTCACCGGCACGGTGATGTTCCAACTGCTGGAAGCCCGCCTGGATAACATTGTTTACCGTTCGGGACTGGTTCCCTCACGGGCACAGGCCCGCCAACTGGTGCGCCACGGACACTTCCTGGTCAACGGCCAAAAAGTGGACGTCCCCTCTTACCGCACCCAAATCGGTGATCTGGTGTCGGCCCGCCAAAAAAGCCTGGAGTTGATTAAAGGCTTCGCGGAAACCACTACCACGCCCGCCCCCCAATGGCTGGATGCCGACAAAAGTAACGCCGTCGTCAAGGTGTTGGCCAAGGTGGAACGCGAAGACATCGACTCCACGATTAAAGACGCCCTCATCGTCGAATATTACTCCCGATAATTCCCACTCGTGAAAAGCGTATCTGTTTCAGTAAGAGTCTTGCTAAAACATTAAAAAAGGAGCCCAACGCCCAATGGAACATCAACTCAACATCAAATGCGTGAACACCACCACCGATTCCAATGGATCCATTTATGGCAAGTTTGTCATTGAGCCCCTGGAAAGAGGCTACGGCACCACGTTGGGCAACTCCCTGCGCCGGGTGCTTTTGTCCAGCCTGCCGGGCGCCGCAATCACCGCTGTGCGCATTGAAGGCATCAGCCACGAATTCACCACGATTCCCGGTGTGAAAGAAGACGTGATGGACGTCATCCTTAACCTCAAAGGCATCGTGATTAAAAACCTCAGCGAGGAAGTCCAATACCTGCGCCTTGACGCCGACAAGCCCGGCCCCGTGTTCGCCGGTGACATCCAGCTTCCCGCCGACATCAAGCTCATCAACCCCGACCGTCTGATCTGCACACTCTCCGAAGGCGGCAGCTTCCACGCCGACCTGACCGTGGAAAGCGGCAAAGGCTACCTGCCTGCCCAGGCGGCGCCCAGCACCCCCGTGGATGTGTTGCCGATTGACGCCGTGTTTATGCCCATCCGCCGCGTGTCCTACACCGTGGAAGACACCCGCGTCGGCCAGCGCACCGACTACGACAAGCTCACCCTCGAAATCTGGTCCAACGGCAGCGCCGATGTGGCCGATTCCATCAGTAAAGCCGCCAACATGTTGATTGAACACCTGTTGCCCCTGGCGTCGCTGTCGGGCATTCCCAAGCTGGTAACGCCCAGCCACTCCGAAGACACCGAAACCGAAACCAAGACCCCCAACATCACCGTTGAGGACCTGGAACTCTCGGTGCGGGCGTTCAACTGCCTTAAGCGGGCCAACATCAACAGCATCGCGGAACTGCTGAACAAGTCCGAGCATGACCTGCTCAACATCAAAAACTTCGGCAAAAAATCCGCGGACGAAGTCATCGAGCGCATGCGGGCCTTCGGCCTGGATCTCAAGCCCAACCCCGAAGATGCCGAACTCCCGATTAGCTAAGAATACAGAAGATTATAGGAACATCTACTTATGAGACATGGCAAAAAAAGACACCTCCTGGCCAGACCGGCCGACCAACGCAAAGCCCTGTTGCGCACCCTCGCAACCAGCTTTGTCATCGCAAACGGTGAGATCATCACCACGCTGGGCCGGGCCAAAGCCTTGAAGCCTGTGTTGGACAAGCTCATTACACTGGGCAAGCAAGGGGATGTCCATTCAATGCGGATGGCGACCCGTGTGCTGTACAACCAGCCCACCGGCGAAGTTTACACCACCGATAGCGGCAAAGCTATCGCCCAAACCGTCTTGCGCAAGCTGTTTCGGGAGATTGCTCCCAAGTTTGCCGAGCGCCAGGGTGGTTATACCCGCGTCCTCAAGCTCCCGCCCCGCCGCGGGGATGCTTCGCCGATGGCTCTGATTCAACTATCGGAGTAGTTTTACCTCTATAATGGGTGAAGAGGTATCACGTCGTGGCCCAGATTCAAATTGATATTCCCTATGAGCAGATCACCGAGTTTTGCCGCAAGTGGAAAATTGCGGAGTTTGCCCTGTTTGGTTCCGTTCTAAGGGAGGATTTTCGTCCCGACAGCGATGTGGATGTACTAGTGAGGTTTATACCCAATCCTGGATGGAGCCTGTTGGATAGAGCCCACATGCAACGGGAACTCTCCGAAATTTTCCACCGAAAAGTGGACTTGGTAAACCGTTTGGGCATCGAACGCAGCCGAAATCCCTATCGAAAGAAGGCTATTTTAAATTCGGCCCAGGTTGTCCTCGATGTCGCGTGATCCCAGCCTGCTTCAGGACATTTTGGATGCTTGTTCTCTGATTGGAGAATACATAAATGGTGTTGATTATGACGCATTCGACGCCGGCTATTCTATACAAGACAGCGTTATTCGCCGAATTGCCATTATTGGCGAGGCAGCCAATCACCTGTCCAAAGAGTTCAAAGCCAAACTCCCCGATATTCCGTGGCGGGATATTGTAGATATGCGCAATGTCCTGATTCATGCCTATAACGATATTATTACCGAAGAGGTTTGGATAGTGGCCACCCGGGATGCACCCGCTTTAGCCAAACGGTTAAAGCCTTTTCTGGATGAAATGAGCCAGGAATAATCAAACTATGCCCCTTCTAACCCCAAACAATAACGCCCCTGCCAACCAATGCCTGATCCTCCTGGTGGAATACCTGGGATCGGCGTTTTCCGGCGCACAGCGGCAAGCCAATGCTTATAGTGTGCAGCAAGCCATGGAAGAAGCTCTCGATAAGCTGGGCATAATACATGGCGCTGTGACGCTCTCCGGGCGTACTGATGCCGGGGTGCATGCGCGGGGACAAGTGATGAATGTGACTGTCCCCAACGACGCTCTCACCAACATTCCCGACGTGATTGCCGCTTTGAATGCGGTTTTACTCGACGCCATGTCCGTCAAAGACTATGCGATTGCATCGGATTTAACGTTTCATGCCCGCAAGAAGGCCCAGTGGCGCTGGTATCGCTATGCCCTATACAACCAGCCCTATCGTTCCGTGTGGATGCCCCCGGATGCCTTCTGGCTCCGCCAGCCGCTGGATATTGACGCCATGAAGCAAGCATCGCAGTACTTTTTGGGTACGCATGACTTCGAAAGCTTTAAATGTCCAAATACGGAAGTCACCAACAACGTCTGCACCGTGATTCAAAGCGAGATTCAGGAACTGGACGGCTTAGTTGTCTACGATATTGTGGCCAACCGGTTTTTGTACAAGATGGTCCGAAATCTCGTCGGGACCCTCATCGAAATAGGGCTCCATGCGGCGTTTGAGTCGCACGACATGCCGGCAATTTTGGCAGCCCATGATCGCAAAAAGGCAGGCCCAGCGGCAAATTCGGGGGGGCTTAGCCTGATGGCCGTTTATTATCCTTCGCCATGGGGCTTTTTTAAAAATGATGTTTATGTTAAAAAGTTAAAACATGTCGTTTCGACCAGTCAGGAGTCCAGTCCTCATGAAGAAAACCTACACCGCCAAACCGCTTGAAGTCGAGCGCAAATGGATTGTCATTGATGCCAAGGGCCAAACCCTGGGCCGGATGGCGTCCGTGATTGCCACCTTGCTGCGCGGCAAGCACAAGCCTGAATTTACCCCCCACGTGGATGCCGGCGATTTCGTCGTGCTGATTAATGCCCAGGAAGTCCACGTCACCGGCAGAAAAGCCGAAGACAAGATGTATTACCGCAACACCGGCTACCCCGGCGGGTTGCGCACCACCAACTTTGCAGACCTGCTGGCCAAATCCCCCACCAAGGTGATTGAAGCCGCCGTGTGGGGCATGCTGCCGCACACCAGCCTGGGACGGGCCCAGCTCCGCAAGCTGCACGTCTATTCCGGCGCCGAGCATCCGCACGAAGCGCAAAAACCTGTTTCCTATGAATCTTTGGAGGTTGTACACGCATCATGAGTTATCCCCAAACCGGTACCCGCGGAACGGGACGTCGCAAAGAAGCCATTGCACGGGTTCGCCTGATAAAAGGCAGCGGCAAAATCCTCGTCAACAATCAAACGGCAGATTTATACTTCGGCCTGCGTCAGGCGCTGGTGCTCCACGCCCTGCAGCCGATGATCAGCGCCGGTGTGCGTGAAAAATACGACGTTCTGGTGAAAGCCCACGGCGGCGGCAAAAGCGGCCAGGCTGGCGCTATTCGCATGGGCATTGCCCGCGCCCTGGTGGAAATGATGCCGGACCAGGAAAAAGCCCTCCGCGATGAAGGCTACCTGACCCGTGACGCCCGCGCCAAAGAGCGCAAAAAATACGGTCTGCACGGCGCCCGCAAGCGGCCCCAGTACTCCAAGCGCTAGAAAATTTTTTTCTATGATCGGATGGCTTGTTGTGGGAAACTGCAAAAGGAAGCAACGGATATCGGGATGTAGCGCAGCTTGGTAGCGCACGTCGTTCGGGACGACGGGGCCGCAGGTTCGAATCCTGTCATCCCGACCACTATTTACAAGGGTTTGACAAATCTGGGGTTAAGCATTGGCTTCAGCAACTATATTTGTACACTCAGGTTTGACTTTATAAAACACCCCATCTGGGTCATATCCAAAGCGATTATAAGACTCCGCTCTGAGCAGCCAAGCCATAAAAGGATATTCATCGCACATTTGGTCAGCAATAGGGTGAATAGCAACAAGGCCCGCACTATGCGTAAAGTGTTTACCCTCTTTAACGGCATGTAATGTCGATATTCTACCAATATAAGGGAATTTATTGTTATAAATATGATGAACACTCCATTTATTATTGCCTGTATAGCGACCAGGTCTATCTCCACCTGCCATCAAGTAGGCAGCAATTGCTGGACCGTTGGAACGAGAATCCAAAGTAATCTTCAGAGCCTTCGCTTTCGCTTTAATATCCGGTAAATATTGGTGATATCTTTGTTTACCTTTCTCTTGCCTTGCTCGATCGCACCCATCCCACAATAACTCAGCACGTTCAGGCCAGCGAAAAAATATCTCAATATTGCTACCAACACACTGCGCTATACTTCTTTCAAGCGGGTCTATAATACTTTTGCACTCTTCAAGATACCAAGAGCAAAGATTTGAAAGATCACAGGGATTTCTGATATAGGCTAAATTGACATCTTTATCCATTTGAAATTACTCCTCTTGATCTTGTATAACTAGGCCCCAAGACGGTTTATAAGGAAGTGGAGCGTTTGAATTTTAACATGAAAGTAATATAACGCCCCGCCCAAATGTTCTCCAGGCGAGGCGTTATTATCGATTGAGACAAGCAGGCTTCTAGTAGCCCCTGTCATCATGGTGAATCTCATGCTGTAGGTGGTTTTCTTCCCGGTTGAGCTGCCTTTTTTCGCCCCGCGTGATGTAGCCGCCGTTTTGTCTGGCATCGGCTTGCTCCTGCTGGCGAATGGATCGGTCTTGGGCCATCAGGTTGTTATAATTGCCACCCAAGTGGCCTTTGTCTTCATGCAGTTCTCGGGACAAGCGTCTGTCACGGTGCAGCACTTCAGCGCGGCGAGGGTGTCTGTGGGCAAAGCGGTCCCGGTGATACTGGCCCGGTTCAAACGCAAAGGCGCTGCTTGCGGTACCGGCAACCATCAGCCCGGCCAAAGCCAGCGCTAAATAACGATGTAACGCAGTGTTCATAATCAGTCTCCTTTTTCTAATGCAACGAAAACCAATAAACGATAACGGGGATTTAGGGATACTACTGCATGCCCATGCTGAAAGTTTCAGTCTTAATGAAAAATTTCCGCAGCATCCGTCAAATAATTGTTTTTATATATATGTAACTCGTAGTGTTGTGAAATTCACTTTTCAAAATGGCTGAACGGCTTGAACTCCCATTGCTGGTGGTTGCGAGACATTTTAGGCATCCGAATCTTGAAAATCACGGCTTTTCTCAAAATCCAATGTGTGGATATTGATGGTAATGAAATAAGGAGGTCTATCTCATGGGTGTTAGTAGAATATCCGGTAATAATCAAGCGCAACAACCTCAAAAAGCGCAAGGCGGCAAACAAGCTGATGCCGGAAAAAAAGCCGAACATGCGCAAAAGAAAGCGCTACTGGAAAGTAAAAATCAGCAAATTAGCGCAAAAGGCGGAACGCCTGTTCAAGCGGTACACGAAAAACATGGTTTGACCAATGCGCTGACCAAAGCGGATAACCAGCTTTCCCAGTTGGGCAACAAAGGCAATGCAAGCCCCATTAATCAATCACCCAAAATGAATGGTGTCCAGGCACACGGCTAATCTGGTCCATTAGACAATCGGATTTCACTCTCATTGCAAAGCGCTATCCTTACCGGGATGGCGCTTTGGCAATTTCACGCGATAAAATACCACCTACCCTCGAAAGAGCAGGTGGCGTGGTGTCATGGAGGAGAGCGTCTGAGAGGGAGATTAAAACAGCCCGCGGCGATGTTCCCAGCGTTCATGCTGTTCCCATGCGCGATGTTGTTGCTCGCGCCATTCGCGCGCCCGGATTTCTTCCAATTCATGACGTCGGTGCTCCAATATTTCATGGCGACGCCAGTCCGGGTAGTTATCATTATTCCAGTTTGCCTGGGCAAGGCTGGCCAGGGAACTGCATAGCATCACACCAAGCATGCCCAATATCAGTTGCTTTTTCATGGTTTGTCTCCTTTCGTTTGTCAGATTGATCCCACAACCTGTTTACCAGTAGCGGTGGTGGTGAGAGAAAACACCGCGTTCATTGAGGTATTCCAGCCCCAAGCCGGCAACACCTCCCAGCATCGCCCCGCTGACAGCCCCATGCACGCGGTTGCCTTCCGGTGAAAGCAGTCCCCCGGCAATGGCGCCAACGCCACCGCCAATCAGGGCCTTCTTGGCATAGGGATGGTTGTCAAAGAAGCTGCCACCGTAATAGGAATGGCCATAATAGTAAGGGTCATACGCCAGCGCCGGGGCCATG
>Ga0207055_1077_pt1 | contig 25058 bp, 22 predicted proteins | sample Alteio_BWMinCont_57_FD_153293 | JGI IMG/M metagenome (GOLD analysis project Ga0207055, IMG submission 153293) | Enriched cells from forest soil in Barre Woods Harvard Forest LTER site, Petersham, Massachusetts, United States -... | ecosystem: Environmental > Terrestrial > Soil > Temperate forest >...
TCGTAGGAGCGTCTTAAATAGTCCTCAGGATTGCGAGTTCGCAGCTCGGCCGCGTCGGTGAGGCTCAGGCCGTGCGGCACGTACCCGTTGAGAGGATCGTGCGCGCTGGTCTGGTCGGTAAGCAGGTCGGGAACAACGCCACGGCGGGCAAGCTCGGGGATAATGTCGGCGCAGTTGCCGATGAGGCCCACAGAAGTAGCGTGCTTTTGACGGACAGCGAGCTTGAGGATGCGAAGCGCCTCATCGAGGTCGTTCACGCAAACGTCGCAGTAACCGTTGCGGATGCGCTTTTTGATGCGCTCGGCGTCTACTTCAATGCCCAGGAATGCCGCGCCGTTCAACGTGGCGGCCAGCGGCTGGGCGCCGCCCATACCTCCCAATCCGCCCGAGACCACGAGCTTCCCCGCGAGATCGCTCCCGAAATGTTTCCGCCCTGCCGCCGCGAACGTTTCATAGGTCCCCTGCAGAATTCCTTGCGAGCCGATGTAAATCCAGCTTCCGGCGGTCATCTGCCCATACATCGTAAGCCCCATCCGTTCGAGCTCGCGGAACTTTTCCCAGTTCGACCAGTGCCCGACAAGGTTGGCGTTGGCAATCAGAACCCGCGGGGCCCAATCGTGCGTCCGGAACACGCCGACCGGCTTGCCCGACTGCACTAAAAGTGTTTCATCATTTCGAAGTTGCCTCAGCGCCTCGACGATCGCGTGGTAGCATTCCCAATTGCGGGCCGCGCGTCCGGTGCCGCCGTAAACAATCAGTTCCTCGGGGCGCTCCGCCACTTCTTCGTCCAGATTGTTCATCAACATGCGGAGGGCAGCTTCCTGCTGCCATCCCCTGCAGCTTAGGCTGGTGCCGCGCGGCGCGCGGACGGGCCGATATTCGTGAGGAATTTGAAGTTCGTTTTCGTGTGCGGTCGTGACTGTGGATGCCATGGGAAGATCTCCTGAACAAATCTTAGCCCAAGGGGTGCGAAAGCGAAAGTAAATCCGGGTGGTGGCGTCAGTTGGACCTCATCCCTCTCGAAACACCGGTCATTCCCGCGAAAGCGGGAATCCACTTCGGCGTCGGCCCATTTCCAATGGCTTGTGAAGTAGATTCCCGCTTTCGCGGGAATGACGACACTTGGAGGCGCGCAGAACGCCCGAAACGCGGAACTCCAGCGGCGCCAGCTTTTGTTGACTGTAATTGTTGAGGATGTTAGTTTACCGCCGACGGGTCACGGGTGCGAATTGACGTCGACAATTGAAACTGCGACTAGAACTAATAAAGTTCCAGGGCGGCGAAGAATCGCGTTCACCCTGGTCGCGGCGGTACGCTCTTCACGGGGCCGGCGCTGGCGCCTTGGTTTCGGCCTTCTGGCAATCATCACTGCGGTGGGCGGCAACTCGGCGGCCCTCGCGCTCTCCGATCGCGTGCGCGAGGCCGATGATTATTACCTGGCCCGGCAGACCCCGGAAAACCTAACCAAAGGGCTCGAATTACTTCGCGCCGACGTGGAGCAGGACCCCAACGATTACGAAGCATGGTGGCGCATCTCCAGGATCATTTATTATCAGGCGCGGCACGCGGCGGCTTCGGCAAGATTGAAACTGTTGGACTCCGGGAATGACGCTGGAAAGAAAGCAATCGCCCTCGAGCCGAATCGGCCGGAGGGGCACTATTGGCTGGCTTCGAACTACGACCTGACCGCTGAGGCGCGGGGATACCTGAGAGGGCTGCTGTGGGTTGACGCAATTCGCAAAGAACTCGTAACCGTGAACCGGCTTGACCCTGACTACGAGGATGCGGGCGGTTTGCGGCTCCTCGGTAGGCTGGATTATCGCGCACCTTTCTTTTATGGCGGCGACAAGCGGCGCTCAATAGATTTGTTAAAGGATTGTCTAAATCGTTTTCCCGACAACTCAAGTGCGATGCTTTATCTCTCCGACAGCTACATGGCGCTTGGACAAAAGGACGACGCGCGCAAGCAGCTGGAACAGATCTTGGACCTTTGCGAGAATTCGCAGCGCGCCTCGGAGCTCGCCGAAGATCAGGAGGAGGCGCGAGCGCGATTGTCGAAGTACTTCCACGTCGCAAAATGAACTTGCGCCAATCGGTGCCGCGAATCGCGTGCAAGGCGCCCCGAAGGGCGGCGCCTGAATTATGTTAGAATCGATCTTTGCAGTTCACGGACCCTCTCCGCAATCGATTCCGACTTCATGGGCAACCAAGAATTCCGCACGCTGAACGAACTCTTCCTCAAGGCCATCGAAAATCATCCCAAGCCTGACGCTTTTTTGTCAAAGTCACAGGGCCGGTATCGCGGGCTATCGTCTCGCCAGGCCCTGGCGAACGTGGCAGGCCTCGCGGCCTCACTCGATCACGGCGGAATTCGGCGGGGCGATCGCGTGGCCATCCTCTCCGAGAATCGCGTCGAGTGGGCGCTCACTGACTATGCGGTCCTGGGGCTGGGCGGCGTGGTGGTCCCGATTTACCCCACGCTGCTCGACGCTGACGTTGAGTATATCCTTCGTGATTCGGGGTCCAGGGGAATCGTTTGCTCGACCGGCGCCCAAGTGAATAAAGTGTTGCATATTCGCGGCAAGCTGCCGGAGCTCGGGTTCATTCTGGCGATGGATGGCGCCTCGCAGGAACCGGGCGTTCAATATTGGCAGGATTTCATCGACTTTTCCTCGGAGGCGGCGTCGAATCCGGAAGACTTCTTCCGGCGCAGAGCTTGGGAAATTCAGCCCGAGGAAACGGCCAGCATCTTATATACGTCAGGGACGATGGGGCAGCCCAAAGGGGTGATCCTGACTCATGCCAACCTGGTGTCAAACATCCTGGCGTCCCTGGGGCTTTTTCCTTTCGCTTCAGATGAGGTTGGAATGTCTTTCCTGCCGCTCTGCCACGTCTACGAGCGAATGCTTGACTATCATTATTTCTGGTCGGGTGTTTCGATTGCCTATGCTGAAAGTTTTGATGCGTTGCCGAACAATCTGCTTGAAGCTCGACCCACGGTGATGGCGGTGGTGCCGCGCGTCCTCGAGAAGGTTCACGCGCGGGTGATGGAGGCCGTCCGGCAATCGCCGGCGATCCGGCAAAAACTGTTTTACTGGGCGCTCAACGTCGGCAAGCGGTATCTTCCATACAGCTTCCACTCGCGCCAGCCTCCGTTGGCGCTGCGATGGGAACACGCGCTGGTGGACAAATTAATTTACTCCAAAATCCGCGCACGACTGGGTGGCCGAACCAAGCAACTGATTTCCGGGGCGGCGCCGCTCTCGCGCGAATTGGCGGAGTTTTTCTTTTCCATGGGATTGCCGGTATACGAAGGTTATGGCTTGACGGAAACGTCGCCCGTTATTTCCGTGAACTGTCCGGGCTCGGTAAAGCTGGGCACGGTGGGGCGGGTCATTCCCGGAGTCGAAGTCAGATTGGACGAGACTTTGACGAGCCAAGACGGCAGCGAGGGCCGGGAGATTCTGGTGCGCGGACCAAACGTTTCCAGCGGTTACTACCATTTGGACGAAGAGAACCGGCTGGCCTTCGCGGACGGATGGTTCCGCACCGGAGACTTGGGCGCGCTCGATGAAGAAGGATTCCTGACTATCACGGGGCGGAAAAAGAACTTGTTCAAAACTTCCGGCGGCAAATATGTTTCGCCGGAAAAGCTCGAGAACCTGTTTCAGGGACATCCCTGTGTTTCGCAAATTCTGGTTCTGGGGGACGCGCGGCGGTTTGTTAGCGCGCTTCTTGTTCCAAATTTTGCGCGGCTCGAATCACTCGCGGCTCAGCGCGGCATCACTTTCAGCAGTCACGCGGAGCTGGTTCAGAACCCTGAGATTCTCGCCTTCATGCAGGCGCAAGTGGACGAACTGACCGCTTTGCTTCCGCCGCACGAACGGATTCGCCAGATCGCTTTAATCCCGCGAGAATTCAGCTTGCAGGACGGAGAACTCTCCGCCACCCAGAAAATCAAACGGCGTGTTGTGGAAGAACACTTCCATGCCCTCATCGATGAAATTTATTTGAGGCACGCCCCGCAGCCGCAGAACGTGTAGGCCAGAGACCATAGACCGGCAATACCGAGGCGTCGGGAAACTGGTCGCAATTCAAGCCTGCCACCGAACTGGTTCCTCTGTAGAATAGGGGCGTGATGCTAAGCGGCCCTGTATCAATCGCGCGTCGTTGCTTCGGACCGGGCCCTTCGAAAGGTTGCGGCCACTTATGGCCCCGCTGGTTGTTTCTGCGCGCCCTGGGACTCATCTTTTTTTCCGCCTTTTACTCTTTCCTTTTTCAAATCCGCGGACTGATTGGCCCTGAAGGGATACTTCCTGCCCGGGAGTACTTGGATGCCGTGGGGCAAAGCCTGGGCGCCAGAGCCTTCTGGTATGTACCCACTCTGCTTTGGCTGGGCAGCGGAAACCGCTCTCTCCTGCTGCTTTGCTGGGTCGGTCTTATCGCGTCGCTGCTGCTGTTGTTGAATCTCTGGCCGCGCGGCATGACGGCGATCTGCGTGGCTGCTTATCTCTCTTTCGTTGCCGCCGCCCAGGATTTCTCCAGTTATCAATCGGATGGCATGTTGCTCGCCGCCGCCTTTCTCTGCATTGTCTTTGCTCCGCCCGGATTGCGCCCGGGCCTCGGCGAAGATCACCCGCCCTCATGGGCAAGCCTCTTCTTGCTGCAATGGCTATGGTTCCAGATTTACTTTGAGTCGGGTTTCGTAAAGATGGCGAGCGGCGACCAGGACTGGCGGCACCTCACCGCGCTCGATCACTATTACGAAAACGGGCCGCTACCCGATTGGATTGGCTGGTACGTCCAGCAATTGCCGCATTGGTTCCACGCCGGCGCGGCCGCCTACACACTGGTGTGTGAACTCTTCCTGGTCTGGATGGTCTTCCTTCCGCGCCGCTTTCGCATCCTCTGCTTTTTTATCGTCACGCCATTTCAAATCAGCATCATCCTTACCGCCAACCTTGCGTTCCTCAACTATCTGGTTTTGTGCCTGGGCATTCTGCTGCTCGACGATCGCTTTCTGCGGGCCGCGTATACGCGCTTCGTGTCGCTTTTCCGCAAAACAGAATCATCCCAAGATGCTCGCCTTATTCCCGCGATTGAGACACCTCGCGGCGTGTTGCCCGATCACGTCTTGGCGTCTCCGGCTGAGGCGCGCGCGGCGTCAACGTCTGCGGAATCAGGAAATACCCGCCTCAGCGGCTTGAAGCAAGCTATTCAATACGCATCGTTCGTGTTCTCGTGTGTGATGTTGCCCTGGACTTTCTACGCCACTCTCGCGCTTCTCCTGCTGATGATCGTTCCGCGACTGCCGCTACCATCCACCCCGATCACGGCGCTCGAGCCCTTTCGCATCGCCAATTCATACGGTCTGTTCGCCGTCATGACGCCGGCCCGCCACGAAATCGAATTCCAGGGATCGATCGACGGCCAGACATGGACGCCCTATCCGTTCCGCTACAAGCCCCAGGACCCGAGCCAGCCGCCGCACATCCACGCGCCTTATCAGCCTCGTTTCGATTGGAACCTCTGGTTTGCTTCGCTCGGAGGGTGGCGGGAATACCCGTGGGTGGTGAACACGGAAGCTCTGCTTCTGAAGAATGACGCCAGTGTGATTGAGCTGTTCGCGGGGAACCCTTTCGCGGGAGCGCCGCCCCGCCAGGTCCGGGCCGTCGTCTGGCAGTACTGGTTTACCGACATCGCGACCAAGCGCAAGACCGGCCAGTGGTGGCGCCGCGAGTTTCAGGGGCTCTACGCACCCACTCTCGAACGCGAGCCGGACGGCAGTATTGAGGTGGTGGATTCGCCCGAGGGGATCGGAGCCTTGACAGTTCCCGAATAGGAGATCTCCAAATAAAGAGCGATAGCTTCGCGAATATTCTTACGGGCCTCTTGTCGGTCCTTTGCTTGCGACCAACAGCTTTTCAGGGATGGACAGCTCGCAACGAAATAGCCGTCTTCGCCTTGTTTTACGATCACCTTCACCGTCATGATACTTTCGACCATATTGAATTCTGTCCTCAGAGTGAAGTCAGAAGTGTCGATCGGTGTTCACGGAAGCGTATGAAGTCCAGGTCTGGCAGGATCAGGTTCTGGTCAGCTAAATAAATCTTCGACCGGCATCGTCCAGCCCGGTACGGCGGTCTCGGCCTCGGCAAGTTCGCCGCGGCGGTAAGTCTTCGGACTATTTGGATCACTGGCTCGATACACTCTGACGACTTCGGACTTGAGCACATCGACATCCCAAACTACCAGCGTGCCGGCGGCAAAATAGTCACGACGCTTTGCGGCCACTTCATTTTCGGCTCGCGGACCATAATCGTCCTGGCTTCTCACTTCGACCGCAAACGCCGGAGCGCCTTCAAGAAATTTCGCGCGGAATCGCCGGCCGAGATAGTAGGCGGCATCCGGGCTGAATGATTTACGATTGGGAAGATCCACAATGAACCGAACATTGTCGCCGTAGGCGCGCCCCACTCCAGTCCGTCGCGCGTGAGCGCGGCGGCGATTTCCAGCGTTGCGCTGCCGTGCAAATCTCCGGTGGGTGACATGAGACGCAGTTCACCGTCGACAATCTCGGCTTTGCCGTTGTCGGGCACGTGATAAAGATCTTCGATTGTGGCCTGGGTCTTGGTCGACATTTTGAAACTCTCACGGCAATGCTAGCACAATTGCTCTCCCAATGGCTTCCTTCGCACGATGTGAAACACACCGCGAATTGCAATTTCACCACCCTCCGACTAGAATGAATTCGAGAGGGAAAAATGAACAACGATGTCCTGCGAATTGCCGGCAAAGAATTTCATTCACGGCTGATTGTCGGTTCCGGAAAATATAAGAGCTTTCAGGAAATGGCCCGAGCCCACGAGGCTTCAGGAGCTGAAATTGTGACCGTGGCCGTGCGTCGCGTTAACCTGACTGACCGGACGAAGGAATCGATGCTCGATTACATCGACCGCTCCAAGTATTTCATTCTGCCCAACACCGCCGGCTGTTACAGCGCGGACGAAGCCGTCCGTGCGGCGCGCCTGGGTCGCGAAGTGGGACTTTCCAATTGGGTCAAGCTCGAAGTGATTGGCGACGAGAAGACCCTTTTCCCGGACAACTTCGAGCTGGTGAAAGCCACGGAAGAACTGGCGCGGGAAGGTTTTGTGGTGCTGCCTTACACCAATGACGACCTGATCGCGGCGCGGCGGCTGATCGATGCCGGCGCCGCCGCAGTGATGCCACTCGGCGCGCCCATCGGCTCCGGCCTCGGGATCCAGAATCCGGTGAACATCCGGATTATGCGGGAAATGATCACGGCGGTGCCGCTCATCCTCGATGCCGGAGTGGGCACGGCCTCGGACGCCGCGATTGCCATGGAATTGGGCGCCGACGCGGTGCTGATGAATACCGGCATCGCCGGCGCTCAGGATCCTGTCCTCATGGCTGAGGCGATGAAGCACGCCGTCATCGCGGGGCGTCAGGCGTATCTTGCGGGTCGCATGAGCAAGAAACTCTACGCGACGGCCTCCAGTCCGCTGGCAGGAGTGGTGAAATAGAGCGTAGGGCCGGGGCTTGCCCCGGCCTCGGTAGAGGAGAAACTCCAGACGGACGGACTTTACCCCGCACGGCGATGGACAACGCACAAAAGGCCAGGGCAAGCCCTGGCCCTACGCGGAAGGATTGCGAAACGAACCATTCAACCTTCCGAAAGCGCCGTTCGAACCTTAAAATCTACAGCTCATATGAAATGGATTGACACACATTATACTCTATGGAATAATCGCTCCAGGTATCGGAAGCGACGATAATCGCACCCGAAATGGTGGATCATGAAATTAGAACAAAGGCGGCAAAAGGCCGGGTCGTGGCTGCGGAGCTTGGGCGATTCTTGGGCTGTATGCCCGTTGCTGCCCCCATCTATTTCAGTTAACTACTTGGTTAAAGAAAAAGGCCGGTACTGACCAAAACACGAAATCTCGAGGAACGAACCCACCAAGTCCGGTAAAATCAACCACATGACCCTGGACCGAACCCAAATCGAACCCACACCAAAGCCACTAAGTTATTGATAATCGGCTCGCGATTCACAGACGAAGCCAGTTTTTTGGGTTCAAGAATGCTCTCCAGTGACCAGTAATTTAACTCATGATGAAATTCTAATATAGATAACAATTTAACTGAGTAGATACGCATGCGGGAGAAGGGCGTCAAGCCGTCCCAAGGCAGCTTTGTTCCGTTCGGCGGATGGCGCTATTTCGGAGGAGTGTCCCTCGCGGTTGCCGATGGTTTTTCAGCTTCGGAGTGTTTCTCGGGGAGGGTGAAAATCAGCTCGCCCGGTCGCGCCAGACCCAAGCCTTCTCGCGCCTGCTTCTCAATCGCTTTGGGGTCAGACTTCAGCGCTTTGATCTGTGATTCGAGCTGCTTGTTCTCCTGCTGAAGCTCTTGGATTTGTTGCTGGAGTTCATTCAGGTCGCGCTGCTCGCGCCGCAGAGCCAGGTACCCGTGCTCGCCGAAAATTTCGTGGACGACGAAAGCGATGCACACGAGCGCGAGAGCTAAAATCGCGCCCCGCTGAAATCTCTCATCCATTCGCAGGTGTTGTTTCATGAATGAAAAACAAACTTCCTTGCAGCCTCGGCCAGGCGGTCCAACTCATCCTGCGCCGCCGCCTCGCAATAGACGCGGACCACGGGCTCGGTGCCCGAGAGCCGCATCAAAACCCACGAGCCATCCTCACGGATCATTTTCAGCCCGTCGCTGCGGTCGATCTTGGCCACTTTTTGCGAATCGAATTTGTTCCAGTCACGCTTGAGTTTTGCCACCAGTCTCTTCTGCGCCTTCGGTGCCAACTGAAGATTCAAGCGCGTCATGAAATATGGCCCGGTATGCTTGAATAGCGCGTCGAGCTGCTGCCGGATGGAGAGACCGCGCTTGGCCACCATTTCCGCGACCAACAAACACGCGAGGATTCCATCTTTTTCGGGAACGTGTCCACGCATCGTCATCCCGGCGCTCTCTTCGCCGCCCATGGCGATGCGATCGTCTTTGATCAACTCGCCGATATATTTGAATCCGACCGGAGTTTCGTATACCGGACCGTGGCGAAACTTGGCGACGGCGTCAATCAAGTGCGTGGTGGCGACGCTGCGCCCAAGGCCGCCGGGGATTTGGCGATCGGACAGCAAGTAGTCCGCGAGTAATCCCAAAATGTAATTTGGATTGATCCATGTCCCATCGGAATCAACGATGCCGAAGCGGTCGGCGTCACCGTCGGTAGCCAAGCCCACCGCGCAGTGCTCTTCCTTTACCACCTTCATGAGTTCGGCCAGGTTTTGTTCGCTCGGATCTGGCGCAGTGCCGGCAAAAAGCACATCGCGATAGTCGTGGAGTGTATTGACGGCCGCGCCCGCTTCACGCAGCAGATCATTCAGGTAGCCGCGGCCCGTGCCGAAGAGCGGGTCGTAAGCGATTTTCAACCTGGCTTCGCCGATGGCCTTCAGGTCCACTTTCTCGCGAATGGCGTCCAAAAAAGCGTGCCGCGGCTCGGTGGTTTGGCGGAGGGCGGCACGATGAGCGGAACCCTTCAGCGATTTCTTGTGCGCCAGAACTCTGGCTACGTTTTTCTCGATCGACTGAGTGACCTCGGGCAACGCCGGGCCGCCGTCGGGGCCGGAAAACTTTAGGCCGTTATAATCATATGGATTGTGACTTGCAGTGATGTTGATGCCGCCGTCCAGTTTGCTCCGGATGATTTCGTGAGCGAGGGCGGGCGTTGGATCGGGCCGGACGGCCACCAGCGTTTTGACGCCGTGAGAGTTCAGGATTTCCGCCACCGTGTCGGCGAATTTTTCGGAGAGAAAGCGCGTGTCGTAACCCACGCTGACTCGCGGACGCCGCTTTTGCGACAGCAGGTGGTGCGCAATGCCTGCCGCGGCCAGCCTGACATTTGCGAAAGTGAAGTTATCGGCAATCACGCCGCGCCAGCCGGATGTGCCGAAGTGAATGGGATTGTCTCTCATGCCGGATTCATTGTATCGTTAGGCCAACGCTCTGGCAAGCATTCGAGACGCTCGGGAGGCGCTGTGACCGACAAGGTTTTGATTCTGGCGGCTTCTCCGACCCGCCGCGAGGCGCGCAAGATCGCGAGGCAACTGGTGAAGGTCCGGCTTGCCGCTTGCGTGAATATCACTCAATCCGTCCAATCAATATATCGCTGGGGAGGAAAACTCGCGGACGAAAAGGAGTTTCTCCTTCTTATTAAAAGCACCCGCGACCTCTTCGCCGAAGTTCGAAAAGCCATTCTGGCGCTCCACAGCTACACGACGCCCGAAATAATTTGCCTCCCCATCGTGGATGGCTCGCCCGACTATCTGAATTGGATCGGCGACTCGGTTAAACATCCGGACCAGGTTGAGAGTGCCCAGACTACGAGGGAACCTAAGCCTTGAGAATTCCGTAGAGGTTTCACAGAGGCGCAACATAGGATGGTGCGCTACACGATGATCCGACTCGAAAAATTACGCAAGGAATACGCCGACCTGGTGGCGGTGAACGACCTCGACGTCGTCATTCCCGAAGGACAAATTTACGGCCTGATTGGGCCCAACGGCGCGGGCAAGACCAGTACGATCCGCATGGCCTGCGGGTTGCTCGACCCGACGGGTGGCAACGTCCACGTGGCGGGTGTGGACGTTTATCAGGAGCCGGAACGCGCCCAGCAATTCATCGGTTACCTGTCGGATTTCTTTTCAGTTTACGACGAGTTGAAAGTGTGGGAATACCTCGACTACTTCGCCCACGCTTACAAAATGCCTGAGGCCGGGATTGCTGCGCGCATTGATGAAGTCATCCAGCAAGTCGGCCTTGAAGTGAAACGCGACGCGATGATTAAAGGGCTCTCGCGCGGCATGAAGCAACGGCTGGGCATTGCTCGCGCCGTCATCCACAAGCCAAAAGTTCTGTTGCTTGACGAGCCGGCTTCCGGGCTCGACCCCAAGGCGCGCTTGGACCTGCGCAACCTGCTGCGTTCCATGAGTCTTGAGGGAACGACCATCCTGATTTCATCGCACATCCTCACCGAGCTCGAGGGTTTTTGCACCTCCATCGGCCTGATGGAAAAAGGGCGCATGGTTCGAAGCGGGACGATCGAGGCCATTACCACTGCGGAGAGCCAGTACCGTGTGATGCGGTTGAGCTGGATCGGTGATGCGGGAAATCTGATTCAATCGACTCTGGCGGCGAACCCCAAGGTTTCCGGCATCGCTCTGCGCGGGTCCGAAGCCATCTGCAAGTTCGCCGGACCGGAACTCGAGTTAGCCGGTGTGCTGCGTGACTTGATTGCGGCCGGCGCGCCGGTGGTTTCATTCGGGGAAGTGAAGCAGACGGTCGAGGACCTCTATTTGAAGCTTTCTCACAACGAGGTGATGTAGTGCGCTTCTGGGAAAACCCCGAGTTCGTGCGGCACGCTCGAGCCGAGCTGCGTCCGGCGCGCGCCCTCACGGCTGCCGTGCTGGCCCTGGTGATTTGCGGCCTGGTGGGCCTCTCGTCGTGGGGATCGACGGAGCGCAATAACCCGCAAGAGTTTTTCAAGGTTTTTTATCTCTGGATTATGGGGATGCAATTCGTAGTGCTGACCTTCTGGTGCGCCTCGGCTTGCGGCCACGCCATCTCACGCGAGCGCGAGATGAAGACTTATGACTTTCTCAAGACCACGCGGTTGACCGCGACCGAACTGATGGTCGGTCAAATCCTCGGCGTGCCGATTCTGGCCTACTTCACCGTGGGCTGCACGGTGCCCGTTTCGGTACTGCTGGGGATACTGGCGGCCTATCCTTTGTCCACAATTTTTTGGACTTCTGTATTGCTGGTGGCGTTGGCGCTCTTCGTCAGTGTGATGAGCTTGTGGGCCTCAATGCAATTGGAAGGGACTAGCGCTCGATCCATCGGCTTGCTGATCGTTGTCCCGATTGCGTTTGGGTTCGGATTTGCCGAATCCACGTTTCCTGGCTTTGGCGCCATCAGCATTTTTCCGGCGCTGCTGCAACTCTACAAATCAAACGCGGACATGGTGCGGACCGTGCCAACGTTTTACGGTAGGCCGGTTTCATTCGTTTTCTTCACCCTGATTCTCTACGCCACGTTGGGAGGCTGGTTCGCTCTGATGCTCACGCGGAACCTCAAAAAGGACCTCGATCAAATACGCCTCCTTTCGCGCTGGCAGGCTATTGGCTTTGCGGTTTTCCTTAACATCTTGTTCTATGCATTCCTGGATCCTGCCAGGATTGTGCCTGGCGGCAGCTATCTTTATACCGGCGATGCCCGCTATCTAAGGGTCGGACCAGTTTCGACCCTTGCGGTCTCGGTAAACGCGCTCATCCTTTTCGTTATCGGTATTGCCATGCTCTCGCCCCACGAGAAGCTCAAGGTTTGGTGGCGGAAGCATGCGGCCGGTGAATCGGGATATCTTTCCGAAACCGGCCCACCGTGGCCCTGGCTGATCCCCGCCGCTGTGATCGCATATGCTCTGCTGGTGGGTGAAGCTCTCGGCTTGCAAGGCAGCATTTCGGTGGATCAGTGGAATTTGCGCGGCGCGGCGATCGAGTTGCTCGTCTGCCTCGTTTTTGTGACTGGAGATATTCTGTTCCTTCAGTGGATTAGCTTGATGCAACTTAAGCGGCCGGTTGCTACCGGAATTTTTTATTTGGTGCTTTACTATACCGCGGCCATAATTCTCGCGAGCGTGCTCTCCATCGTTTCACCCGAGGTAAGCCGCTTTTTGTTGGGCCTTCTTACTCCATTCAGCGTGTTTGCTATCGAAGGCAGTCCTTCAAGCGCCATACAAGCGGGTGCGTGGCCCGGCATCTATGCGGGGTTGGTGGCGCAGGTCGGTGTCATCCTACTTCTCCTGCGCATCGTATCAGTGCGACTGAGCCGGCCAGCGGTCGTGCCGGTTGTGTCGGAAGGCTAGCCTCAGTGTGGGAGCGCGGGCATCCTGCCCGCTTTTTTGTCGGAATCACCTGTGCGGGCAGGCCCCAACGCAGAGCCGGGGGGCCCCGTCCCACGCTCCCAGTTGCATCAAATCTTCGCCAACGCCTGATCCAAGTCAGCAACCAAATCCTCAACATCTTCGATGCCGACCGAAATTCGAACCAAGCCGTCGGTGATGCCCAGCCTCTGCCGCTGTTCGAGAGGAACGCTGGCGTGGGTCATGGTGGCGGGGTGAGAGATCAAAGTCTCCACGCCGCCCAGACTTTCCGCCAGCGAGCAGAGGCGGACGGACTTCAGCACGGTCCTAGCGTTTTCCAATGATCCCGTCTCGAAAGAAATCATTCCGCCAAAGCCCCGCATTTGCTTCCTGGCCAATTCGTGCTGGGGATGCGAACTCAGTCCGGGGTAGTTCACGTGTTTTACTTTGGGATGGCCATCGAGGTGCTTGGCCATCACCATGCCGTTTTCGTTGTGGCGCGCCATCCGGAGCGCCAGAGTCTTCACACCGCGCAAGACTAGCCAGCTATCCATCGGTCCGAGGATGGCCCCAGCGGCATTCTGAATAAATTTCAGGCGCTCCGCCAGCGCGGCGTCGTTTAGAATCACGGCGCCGCCTACTCCGTCGCTGTGTCCGTTCAAGTATTTCGTAGTGCTGTGGACTACGAAGTCCGCGCCCAGTCCCAGCGGGCGTTGCAGGTAAGGACTTGCGAAGGTGTTATCCACGGCCATCAGGATTTCCCGCTGGTGGGCCAGCTTCGCCACCGCCTCCATGTCGGTAATTTGCATGATGGGATTGGTGGGCGTTTCGATGAAGATCAGTCGGGTGTTGGGATGGATGGCCTTCTCAATTTCGGCCAGCGCGCAAGTGTTGACGAAGCTGAACCCGAGTCCGAAATTCTTGAGGACGCGGTCGAACAGGCGGAACGTCCCACCGTACAGATCATGGCCGGCAATCACGTGATCTCCGGCTTTGAATAAAGTGAGCAAAGCGTTGGTGGCCGCCATTCCGGACGCGAAGGCATAACCAAACCGCCCGCCTTCCAAGCAAGCGAGATTTTTTTCCAGCGCCACGCGCGTCGGATTCGCCGTGCGGGCATATTCAAAACCCTTGTTTTTTCCCAACTCCTCCTGAACGAAAGTGGAAGTCTGGTAGATGGGCACGATGATGGCCCCGGTCGCGGGGTCGGGCTCTTGTCCAACGTGAATGGCGTCCGTGGAGAATCCCATGATAGTTTGCCTCCGAACTTCCCGGTTAAGTGTCGCTCTGCTCTGAATCCTTCACTGTTCCCCTACGAGTCTGAATCTTCGACTCCAGCGCGCGAAGGGCTGCGGTGTCATACCAGGGAAAAAGCCGAACTGGCTCTCCCTGACTCCCCTGGCCTAAATGGTCATCCACTGGATTCGAGACGTTTCTACCGACATCCTGTTGTATAATTCTACCGCCGAATCGGTCAGAAGTCTGGGCGCAGTGAGTCTGCAAAATGGCAGTTATAAATAATCGGCGAGGAGGTGGGTCGCCTATGCCTGAGTTGCCAGGAGAACTCTTGCGCAGGGTACTTTGGATCGGAATAGCCCTTGGATTCCTTCTCATCGGTCAGCCTGCGGGAAAAGCTGAATCAGACGAAGGCTCAACGCTTCGCGTCCTGGTGATAGACGCGGAGACCGGGAAGCCGATCAGCCAGGCTCATCTGACCTTGCAATTCCACGAGTCGGCCGGCAAGCGAAAATTTAAAAAACCTCTGATGATTTCCTTCGCGGCCAAGACCAATCCCCAAGGTCAATACAAATTCACCAACATCATCAAGGGAACCATCCGGCTGATGGTGACGGCTGACCACCATGAGTCGTTTGGTAAGGATATAGAATTCGACAAGGACGACCAGGTGATCGAAGTGAAGCTGAAAAAACCTCAACCCTTGCTGTAGTTTCACCCCAAGTTTATTTGTCTTCTTCCCACAGCGCTAAGCTGAAGCAAACGCCTCTTTTTGCAAGCAACTCAAATTCCAAACCTTCATCATGCTGCCAGAACATGAAAGTTTTAATGCCAGCTTTTTGAAGAGCTTACACGAGTTTTAAGATGCTGTTAACATCTGTGCAACACTTGCTTAACATTGGTGCAAAGAGCTAAAACCTATTCAGATTCGGGCTTTTGATTTAGTTTGTCGGCCCTTTTCCACAAACTTTTCAACAGACCTGAGGAAAAGATTTTCTGCCCGCGGATTGAATCAACTCGGGACGAATCCGCTTAACCCAAGAGCAGGCATTTTCCTGCCCAGCGCGTGAACGGCAAGAATTCGCACTAAGCATTGAAGTAAATCGCCCGCCGTATTTCGCGCGAAGGCGATCTCTTTCGGGCCTGCTACTGTTCCAGTGTCCTATTATTCTTAATGGGCCTGCCCAGCGGCTGGCGCTTGCGGCGTCGAGGCTGGTGAAACCGCCGCCTGAGCCTTAAAGTAATCGTCATCCATCCAGACGTTCGTCTTCTGTCTCAAGTCGGCAAAGGCCGCTTCCAGCTTCTTTTGCTTCAGCGAGTTTTCGATCTCCGCGGCAGCGTCCTTTTGTTCCTGGTGATTGTGCCCAACAACCTGGAGAAAAACGATGGCCTGCGGAGTATCCATCGGTTCAGAGACCTGGCCGTCCTTCAATTCAAACGCGGCCTTGTCGAGCGGGGGAAGCAACTGTCCATGCTTGACGGGGTGGGCCTCCGGATCGATCATAACAACATTGGCGAGTTCAAAATCCTGCTTGACCTTCTTGGCGTCGGTCCCGGCAGCCAAAGCTTTGCGGATCGAGTCTGCCTTGGCCTGCGCCTCCCCGGGTGACAACCCGACGGCGGGCTCCTTGGCGCCTTCCGCCTTTTTGCGGATAACAAACTCGCGCACTTGTGCCGTCTCAAATTCGGACTGGTGCGCAGTGAAATACTGGCTGATTTCTTCCGGACTGACTTTGATCTCGGCCGCTATTTTCTGGTATTCCGCCTGGGCGAGCATCTGCTGACGCTGCAACTGAATCCGCTCGCGGATGCCCGGGGCAGACTCCAGGTGATCGTTTATGGCTTGTTGGGAAAGCAAAAGCATCCTCACATACTCATCGGCCAAAGGGCGCAGGCCTTGTGTCGCCAAATTATGTTGATCTTGGGGCTTGAGATTGGACACCAGGAAGTCGATGTCGGCTTTGGTCACCTGAGCCTCTCCTACTTTCAGGACCACTTTTTCGGGTGAGATCGCGGCGCTTGGAGTGGGCGCGGCTTCCTTGCTCTGCTTGCTGGCGGATGGAGCAGTCGGCGTGGTCGCAGGTTTCGCGGGCGTCGAGGCTTGTTCCGCGAATGCGGGCGCTGCCACTAACCCTAACAGCATGATGATTGCCAAACACAATCGACACAAACTCTTGTTATTCATTAAGCCTGCCTTTTCTCAGATTGGTTTAATTGTCCGTTTATCCAGTATAACACACCGAACACGTTTGTGCTTTCCCGCTGGTGTTCGTTAAGCGAACGGCCCAGGTCCAGTGTTCTTTGGCTTTCTTGTGTTCCCGCCGATCGCGCACTCTATTTCTCCTTACCGATCTTTTTCTGCGACAAGAAGGTAACCTCGCAGCGCTTTCCATTTCTTGGGCCCGATGCCGCGAATGACGAGCAAATCTTCGACGCGGCGAAATGGTCCATGCTTTGCCCGATAAGCAACGATGCGGCTTGCCAGCTCAGGGCCAACGCCTGGAAGCTGCGCAAAATCCTCTGCCGAAGCGTGGTTGATATCAATGGACGCAGGCGGAAGTTGCGCCGGCTTTTTATTTTGTCCGGTGTGCCCGCTCATTTCTTCAATTGACGCGGTAATAATCTTCGTGCTCGGTTGGCCCGCAATTGCCCCCAGTGAGAGCACCGCGAGACAAGCGACACCTGCTGGAACCCGATTTTTGTGCAAATGCATCTCCCGTAGGACGGGCATCTTGCCCGTGCGCTTTGAATCGGTAATCCTGCAAAGCACGGGCGGGCCCCAGCGCAGAACCTGGGGTTCCCGTCCCGTGCTACACGCGTCGTCGCCGAGTCCCTGTCAGCCCAGCCGGCGCGCGCTTTCCTGCCAGCCGCAGCATGGCGCGAAGCAGTTCCTGGTAAAGCGGAACCGTGCCGGGAAAATCCCGGCGCAGCGCGCCGAGATGGCGGCGGATAATCTGCCAATCGCCGCGCGATGCCGGGCCGGTTAACGCTTTCTGTCCGCCCAGCTCAACAAAATTCTTGACCGTCTCAGTTACAAACCGCGCCAGCATCGGGCGGGCGATTTTGTCGGGAACGCCCGAAAGTGCAAGAAACCGAGTGGACTGGTCCATCAGCGTAACCAACGTGGGACATACCATGAACGCCGCAGCGTGATACAGGATTTTCTTCTCAGGGCGGATCGGAAAGGCTATTCCGCCCAGCGCTTTCACCCATCGCGCGGCCACGCGGCGCGCCGCCGGGTCGCCCTCGATTCCCCAGAAACCTCCGCGAAGGTTGCGAGCTCCTGTCGCGGGGTTGGGAATAGTCTGGTAAGGATGGAGCGAGCCGATCGCGGCCCCGCGGCGCTTAAGGGCCGAGAGCACGGATGCCGGTACGGAGCCCGATGTGTGCAGGACAACGCGCCCCGCCCAGTCGTTCCTGAGTGCCGCAAGGCGGCGCGCCACCTGAGCCAGAGCAGAGTCAGACGTAGTCAGCAAAATTACCGGCGCGCTGGTCAACTCCGGCGCGCTGAAGGCAACGGGCCGGCCGCTTCCGATGAATCGCACCGCGCGCTGCGCTGCCGTCAGGCTGCGTGCGGCAACGAACAGCACCGGGAATCCTTCGACTCGAAGGAGCTTGCCCAGAGCCTGGCCGACGCGCCCCGGGCCGATGATCGCGATTCCGTTACTCCGTGGATTCATGCCCTGCTTAGGATGCCTTCGAGAGCGTTAATGTAGCGGCGGTCTCTGACCGCCGAGGCTAAAGTAGTCGCGGCTTCTGATCGCTGATTAGATCGGCATTGAATACCGGCGGTCAGAGACCTCCGCTACGAGGCCGGCTTGACTTCGATTTCCTTCTCTTTCAAAACTTTGATGCGGTCGCGCAACTGCGCGGCCTTTTCAAATTCAAACTTCTTGGCGGCCTCGCGCATTTGCTTTTCAAGATTCTCGATCAAGTGGTCGAGTTGATCGCGCGAAGTCAGGGTGTCGCCGTCGTCCTCGATGGGCACGGTGACGTAGTCAGCCGCAACAATTGAAGCCAGGGCCATGTCCACGGGCTTCACGATACTTTCCGGCGTGATGCCGTTCTCTTCGTTGTATTCGATTTGTTTGGCGCGGCGGCGGTTGGTTTCGCCGATGGCCTGGCGCATGGAGTCCGTCATAACGTCGGCGTAGAGAATCGCCCTGCCACTCACGTGGCGCGCCGCGCGCCCCATGGATTGAATCAGCGAGCCGGCCGAGCGCAGGAAGCCTTCCTTGTCCGCGTCGAGAATGGCGACCAGGGAAACCTCGGGCAAATCCAATCCTTCCCGCAGCAGGTTGATGCCGACGAGCACGTCAAACTCGCCGCGCCGCAGGTCGCGCAGGATAGTAACGCGCTCCAGCGTCTCAATCTCGGAATGGAGGTAGCGGCAGCGCACGCCGACCTCGGTGTAATATTCAGTCAGGTCTTCGGCCATGCGTTTGGTGAGTGTGGTGACGAGCACGCGTTCATTTTTGTCGGCGCGTTGGCGAATCTCCGCCAGCAGATCATCGATTTGGTTGCGCGTGGGCCGCACTTCCGTCGCCGGATCAATTAAACCGGTGGGGCGAATAATCTGTTCGACGACCTCGCCTCCCGACCGCGTCAACTCATAAGGGCCCGGTGTGGCCGAAACGTATATGACCTGCCCGACGCGGTGCTCGAATTCCTCGAACGTCAGTGGTCGGTTGTCGAGCGCCGAAGGCAGGCGAAAACCGTAGTCCACTAATACCTGTTTCCTCGACCGGTCGCCGTTGAACATGGCGCGAAGCTGGGGAACGGTTTGATGACTTTCGTCGATGAAGATAAGCGCGTCCTGCGGCAGGTAATCCAGCAGCGTGGGCGGAGGTTCGCCGGGGAGCCGCCCCGAGAGATGGCGTGAATAATTTTCGATGCCGTGGCAATAACCGATTTCCTTCATCATCTCCAGGTCAAACATCGTGCGCTGGTGAATGCGCTGGGCCTCCACGAGCTTCCCCTGCTTCTCGAGTTCACCGCGCCACCATTCGAGTTCACTGAGGATGCGCTGCACCGCCAACTCGCGTTGCTCGGGCGGCATCACGTAGTGGGTGCGCGGGTAGATGGGCAGGCGTGTATAAGTCTGCTTGACCTGGCCAAACAGCGGATCGATTTGCGCCAAAGTTTCCACTTGTTCGCCCCACATCTCGATGCGGTAAGCGTTGTCATCGTAAGTGGGATAGACCTCGATCACGTCGCCGCGCACGCGAAACGTTCCGCGCTTGAAATCGTCATCGTTGCGCTCGTACTGAATCTCCACCAGGCGCCTCAGAATGTCCTGCCGTGAAATCTTTTGTCCCTTCTCGATCATCAACAGCATCCCGTAATAAGCCTCGGGAGAACCCAGGCCGTAAATGCAGCTTACGCTCGCCACGATCACGCAGTCGCGCCGCTCAAAAAGCGAGCGCGTGGCGGAGAGCCGCAGCTTGTCAAGCTCGTCGTTGATGGTCGATTCTTTTTCGATGTAGACGTCGGCAGCGGGCACATACGCCTCGGGCTGGTAGTAATCGTAGTAGCTGACGAAATATTCGGCGGCGTCCTGGGGAAAGAAATTGCGGAACTCGTGGTATAGCTGCGCCGCCAAAGTTTTGTTGTGGGCCAGCACCAGAGTGGGCCGATTGACCGCGTCAATTACCTTCGCCATGGTAAAGGTTTTGCCGGAGCCGGTCACGCCCAGTAACACCTGATGCTTGGCGCCGTCCTGCACGCCGCGGATCAATTGAGCGACCGCAGTTATCTGATCACCGCGCGGCTCGTATTCGGAAACGAGTTTAAAATCCATGGTGAACTATTATACAGGGCGACGAAAATTGTGGCGGCGATCCAGTTTCATCAGCTTGCTGGGAAAAGCCCCGGAGGGGCGATAGAAAGTAGCCCAGAGCGCAAGCCCAGGGAAAGTTGTCCCCATGCGATCTCGCAGTCCCGGATGGGGCGACATAAAATTTACCGCCACAGTAAGCTCTTTCGCCCGCGATGCAGGCTTAAGAAGGAATGTTGAGGCCATTCCCCATCCCACGGCTGACGCCGTGGGCTACTATCTGTCGGCCCTCCGGGCCTGGAACGCATCGCGGTCAAATCACACCGGCCGTCCGGTTTGCGGAACACTCATCATGACTGAGCGTGATGGCTCGGTGGGGTTGGTCGATGTCCAGCGGTCAATCAGGCGCGCATTTGCCGAAAGGCTTTCAGACAGCGCTCCGCGGTTTCTATTTCGGAATATTCGCTGCCTTCCTGCTCGATCAGGTAGTACTCAATTCCTCCGGTACTTTCGGCGGCGGCGAAAATCTTTTTCCACGGCGCCACGCCTTCGCCAAACAGCACCTTGTAGCCTTTCTCCGGCGACCAATCCTTGCAGTGCATGGAGCGAATGCGGCCAGGATTTCTCTCGATCCAGGTGACGGGGTTGCCTCCGGCGGCCACGCAGGTGCCAACATCAAGCTGTAGCATGATGCTCTTGTCAAAGTTGGCCGAGAGCAACTCGATGGGCATTTGTCCTTCGACGGGCTTCCACTCGAGATCATGATTGTGATAGCCCGCGTGCAATTCTTTACCCATCAAGATATCGTTGGCCTTGTTCACCGTTTCCGCCACCCGTTTCCAGCCCTCAATGCCGCTGACGTTGCCGGGATGCGCCAGCACGACGAAACGTGTTCCGAGGATGTGGTTCAGGTCGATGGCCTTGCCGATTCCGTCTTGCGAGAATGATCTTAAGTCGTTGTGTGTGGAGTAGCAGTAAATCCCCAGGTCGTCGAGTTCCTTGCGGACCTGCCGGGCGTAATCGAGTGTCCAGTCGTAGTAAGGCGCGTAGAACTCGACGCACTCGTAACCCAGCCTGGCCACGTCCCTGACCGTTCCCATCAGGTCTTTCTTCAAAGCGTCGCGAACTGAGTATAGTTCGAGGCCGACCGGAAGGTGCTTGGCACTCGGGGCCGCCGCAAAGGGAACCGCTGCGGCGAGGGCAAAAAACTCACGTCGGGTGACGGCAAAGGGATGGTATTCGGATTTCGTCATATATAAACCTCTCGTTTTCCGGCGAAGCGAAACGTGCGCCAGAAGCAGATTCTAGCTCAAGATGGCAGCCGATGTAAGCGGCCATTTCATGAGAGGGCTTTCGATAGGTTGGCCAATGTATCGGGGTTATTGTAGATCCGGTATTTTCAATAAGCAGGGATGGTAATTTTGGTGCGGCGATGCGAGTTGAGGTCTTACTTCCCCAAAAAAACGAATGGGGAGCGAGCGTCAAGCGCGCTGACTCAATAACGCGCGAGTAAGCTCGCTCCCCTTCCGTGACCCCGGGCCCGACGCTTACTTTCCCGGAATCGAACGTGAGCCGCGATCCGGCATGGCAGACTCTGCGGCAACTAATGGTGTCGACTTGGGAACCGGATAATGAAAGACGACACCCAGCTCTGGCAGCTCAAGCGAGCGAACCGTCTCCGTGCCACCGCTTCGCTCCATGGTCAAAAAATTAGGGCCTGAAGAACTTTCCTTCAGGCGGCCGCGGCTGATGAACGATCCGACCACCCGCTTGCCACTTCCAATGGTAATGATGGCAAGGGAATGGTCGTTGTTAATCCCGTCAAGCGAAAACCAGTAGCTGCCGGGAGTAAGGACAGTCGTGCTCCATCGGACTTCGGTGGACAACACGAACTCGCCTGTGATGGACGGTGAAGCCGATTGTGCCGACGCTCGGGCCGAAAATAAAGAAAGACCGAGCGCCACCAAGTAAAGCGTCCTGCGTAACGAATATTTCCTGATCAAAGTCATGACTAACCTCCATGTTTGGATTTAGTCAGCCTCGGCGGAAAAAATTCCCTGAAAGCGGAACCTATGAGCATGCTGATTCCAGCCGGAAAGATGCCGGAGGTCGGAAAGCTCTTTTCCCGATCTGGCTGCTTTAGATCAACGGCTTTGAGGAGTTACTTCGCTCGGCAGGGAGAGAACTTGCCTCGTCAAAGGACTACCGTGTGGGCTTCTTCAAGGAGCCACCTTGCTTACACCATGCACTCTAGGACAGGCGCAGACCAAAGTCCAATTCAAAGATTTTATCCTGGACATAAGCAAGCGCCGCGCGATGACGCTGTTTGAGGGCCGATTGACAGGTGCATTTAAGCCGGTGACTTGTCTCGGTACGCGTCGGGCCATGTTCGACGCGCCGATCCGACGATCATGCCGATATTCCCGATTCAGAATCAGGATCATCCCGATTGACAATGAGTATTCCGTCTGGGAGACTCTCTGCTCGAAGAGGGAAGGGAGCCAGTACCTTCACGCGAAATGGGTCATCAGTGAAAACAAACCGCGTAAGTCACCCACTATGGTTTATTGCTTTCGTACTCGTCATGCCTGTCTACGCACAGAGTTCGCCTGAACAGCGGGACCGTTCCTCACAAGCGCGTTCGATGACGATAACCAAGCGCGGCATCGTGGCCACCAGCCAGACTCTCGCTTCCCAGGCGGGCGCGCAGATTCTGGCGCGCGGCGGTTCGGCGGTGGACGCGGCGATCGCGGCCAACGCTGTCCTGGGCGTGGTCGAGCCGATGATGAACGGAATGGGCGGCGATCTCTTCGCGATTTATTGGGACGCGAAGACCGGCAAACTCACCGGACTCAATTCGAGTGGCTGGGCGCCCGAGAAACTGACGCCGGAGTTTCTGGCGCAGAAGGGTTTGCGCGAGATGCCGCGCGCCGGAATTTTTTCCGTCACCGTGCCGGGTTGCGTACGCGGCTGGGAAGCTCTGCACAAAAAGTTTGGACGGCTCCCCTGGGCGGAACTTTTCCAACCTGCAATCTACTATGCCAGGAATGGTTTCCCCGTCACCGAGTGGATCTCCGGGCAGTGGAAGGCGGAGCAAGCTAAACTGGCGGCCGACGCGAACGGTCGCAGAGTCTGGCTGGTGAACGCCGAGACGCCAAAGACAGGTGAGATTTTCCGCAATCCTGAGTATGCTCGCGCGCTCGAATTAATTGCCCGCGATGGCGCCGACGCTTTCTATCGGGGCGACATCGGCAAAGCCATCCTTAAAACTTCCGAGCGACTGGGCGGTGTGATAAGTGCCACTGACCTGGCGGATTTCAAGCCCGAGTGGGTCGAACCCATCTCCACCACCTACCGTGATTGGATGGTGTATGAGTTGCCTCCGAACGGGCAGGGTATGGCGGCGCTGGAAATGTTGAACATCTTCGAAAAATTCCCGCTGCCGGACTGGGGATTCGGCGACGCGCGAGCATTCCACGTCAAGATGGAGGCGCAGAAACTGGCCTACGCGGATTTGCGCCGCTACGACGCCGATCCCAGATTTGCCAAAGTGCCGACCGCCGGCATCATCTCCAAACCCTATGGCGCCGACCGCGCCGCGACTATCGATATGGACCATGCCCATTGCGATGTGGCTCCGGGCGATCCGGCGCGTTTCGGTAGCGACACGATTTACATGTCTGCCGTGGATAAAGACGGCAACATGGTGTCGCTGATTCAGAGTCTCTTTTCCGCCTTCGGTTCTGGAATCGTCGTGGATGACTATGGGATCACGCTGCACAACCGCGGCGCTCTATTTGTGCTCGATCCGAATCACCCGGACGTGCTGGCGGGGCACAAACGTCCGTTCCACACCATCATTCCCGCCTTCATGCAGCGCGGACGCGTTCACATCGGCTTCGGGATAATGGGCGGCCTTAACCAGGCGCAAGCCCACGCTCAGTACGTTTCAAATGTCGTGGATTACGGTATGAACATCCAGGCGGCAATGGAGGCTCCGCGTTTTACCAATCCAAGTTTTGGCGGCTGCAGCTTCTTGATTGAAGACCGTGTTCCGGAAGGTGTCCGCGAATCACTGATCCAAAAGGGCCACAAGCTGGCGTTGCGCGGTGACTTTTCGGATGCCATGGGAGGCGGCCAGGCCGTCCTGCATGACTCCTCAACCGGCGTGAATTACGGCGCGTCCGACCCGCGCAAAGACGGCGCAGCGGTCCCCGAGCCCGACCCCTACTTTCACCCTCCGGCAGCGGGCAAGAAATGACTTGGGTGGCGGCGCGCCAGCGCCACGCGCTTTTTTCAATGCTGCAGCTCAGAAACTACTTGCCCCGGCCTGCACTTTTCCGGACTTTCCCTTTCGGGGTTGCCTTTTTCCTGGCGTTCCTTTTCTTGCCCGCCGCTGTTCCGCGCACGATCCTCTCGGCGCTTTCGCTGAAAGTGCGTGTCGCATCTCCGGCGCTTTTTCTTGCCGCCTTCGAAAATGACTTGAGTTCCTCCGCAGCTTCATCAGCCTTTCCGGCCACTGTTCCCAAAGTCGAACCTACAGAACGAGCCATGCTGACTAAACGGCTTTCGCTTTCTGTAGTTGTTCCGCCTTTGGGGCCGGAGACATTTCCGGCGCTTTTTTTTCTGGGCATGTCGGTTCTCCTGTTGATGCTGTTAAATTTTCTGCCACCGGTGCTGCGCCGTCATCATAACCGTTACGAATTAAAAACACCTAGCGAATTTGAAGTTTTTGTTGAGACTTCTCCGTTGGCGCCTCGCTGCGTTGCATGCTTGTCGCCCCGCGGCAAACGGCGCCCATTGGGTGAGCTTGCCCTTTACCTGATGCAGAATGATGTATGGCGCTCCGGCCCTTGCCAGGACGCGGGCAGTCTTCGCGGCTTTATTTAAACGTGCCCTCGTACTGCCGGCACAGCGCGTCGTCTTGAGCGCACAAATTGCGGTACTCAATGAGCGCATTCGAGCGATCGCCCGCCTTGAGGTAAGCCAGGGCGAGGCTCACGCGGGCAGGCGCGAAGTCACTCTTCAGCTCAAGTGCTTTCCGCAAGGACTGAATCGCCTTCTGCGGATTCTTGGTGTTGAGGTAGGCGGTAC
>Ga0207055_1079_pt1 | contig 25011 bp, 27 predicted proteins | sample Alteio_BWMinCont_57_FD_153293 | JGI IMG/M metagenome (GOLD analysis project Ga0207055, IMG submission 153293) | Enriched cells from forest soil in Barre Woods Harvard Forest LTER site, Petersham, Massachusetts, United States -... | ecosystem: Environmental > Terrestrial > Soil > Temperate forest >...
CTGACGCCGAGGTCCGCCAACCGCTGGAGCTTAGACTCCGATATTCGCGGCAAGCACGAAACATGGTCTCTCGGGACAGGCTTATTGCAGACATTGAAGAACTCGCACCGGAAAGGGCTGCTACACTGTTGCCCCGGTTCAATATCAGGTGCCGTATCCTTCGAAAGCATTTTGAATTGCGCCCGAACTTGTGCCGGAACGTCCTTAATGAGATTGTCCGTTTCAGCCGTGATGTCCTCAATTGTGAAGAGCTTGCTGAGGTCGTGAGTCCGTCCGTCATAGACGTACTCACGGTTGAGGTGCATCAGGCAGGGGACTACCGTTAATCCCTGTCCCTCTAAGACGAAGCGTTGGATGGCGACATCCGGTAGGTGGTAATCCTTTATTTTCGTGGAAGATTTCACCTCGATGAGCTTCCACCGCTTGCCCTTTGACAGGCATTGAAGAACATCCACCCTCACCAGGACTTTCTGATGATCAAATGTCGCCTCAAAAACTGCCGGCGCTTTGCCATCAGTCACCAATCCAGACGTTAGAGCAATTGCCTTGTTCAATTCAGAGTGCTGAGCCTCGACCAGCACGCCCTCTGGGAATAATCCTCTGGCAAGCTGGCCTACTTCGGTACCCTGCTCAAATCTTGCCTGCGTGCCTTCATCTGGCTCGGCGGCAAATTCCGGTTGGTGGATTTGCAAGTAGAGTCGTTTGTGGCATTGCAATCCGGCCGTGAATCGCGACTTTGATAGCCTCATCCAGATTCTCCGATTTGTGAAACCTCAACTTCGTGCCTTACGGTGCTTGGTTGGGAAGACCCCTTCGCCACGAGCATACACCCTAAGGTGTGTCAGGGGTGGTCACAGCCCGAATAATGACTGTTTGCCCCAACTGGATACCAAGATGTTGCGACCATCCCTGTCATACCCCCGTGCTATGTTCGGTAGGAACCACTGATCCTTGACAATCGGAGGTGACACGAATGGAGAGGCGAGAAGTCCTCTTGAAGTGCATGGGCGGGGTCTCGGCGGGATTGTTCCAGGCATCATTGCCGCCGGCCCTGGCGGAAGCGAGAACGAAAACTCCACCGGACTCTGACCAACTCATGGATGAGGCGCGGGCTGCTTTGTGCGTCACGTGGTCCAGATGCGACTTCGGATATGCGATTCCCTATCTAAACCGCGCGTGGGCTGAAGTACCACATGCGCCCGGCAGCGGAGCCAGGGCTACAATCTTCGAGGCGCGGGCGAGACTGCTGGAACTGGTGAGCAGCGTCGAGGAAGAGTTGCCGCGCCATCGGGCAGCGGTTCAAGCCGAGCCATCCAATTGGGACGTTCGCTATTGGATGGCCTTTGCGCTGCGGCGCGCCGGACGGAATGATGAGGCCTTGCTTCAATATCTCAAGGTCGCCGCGACACCCGGCTGCCAACTCGATTGCCTGAATGAGATCGGCTGGTGTTATTACCGCAAAGGAATGCATGAGGATGCACGGCGATGTTTCGAGAGGGTGCGAATCAAAGACGATTCCGTTCCGGTCCGGGGCTTTTCAGACCTGATGCGGGTGCTTGAGAACAAATTGATCATATACGGAGAGCTCGGTCTCCGCGAAGAAGCCAAGGAGACTGCGAACGAATACATTCGCCGCTACGGCCGAATTGAAATCCCGGAGCGGCGCGCTCTGAAGAAACTCGGCCTCGACGCAGACGCGATGTACCTGGAAAAATATGGCGGCCGAGTGTAGGGCCGACCCTTGGGTCAGCCTCACGCATACAGGCCAAGGCAAGCCTTGGCCCTACGTGTTAAACTCTCAGCACCTCAAGCCATGCCTCGCGGAGACCAACTCACACGGCAATGGCGGCTCGTCCAGCTTCTGGCTGGACGGATGGGGCGGACGCTTGCTCAGCTCGCGGGTGAGTTGGCCGTCACCAAGCGCACCGTCCAGCGGGATATCGAAGTCCTGAGCGTGGCTGGTTTTCCGGTCACTTCGGAGACGCGCAACGGCACGGTCTTCTGGCATTTCATGGAGGGCTTTCACGCCGAAGCCCCCATCGCGCTGACGCTGACTGAACAGATGGCGCTCTACTTTATCAGGGGGCTCTTCAAGCCTTTGCAAGGCACGCCCATTTATGAATCTCTGGAGACTGCCATGCAGAAGATCGGTTTGCAGCTCCCTGCACAAAGCTTCAGATTCCTCCGCGGTCTTGACCAAGGGATTTCCGTATCGAGTTTCGGGTTGAAAGACTATAGCCACTCGAAAGAGGTGATCGAGGCTCTTACACGCGCCGTGTTCAACAAATTCACAGTGCGAATCCTTCATCATTCCGCCCAGTATGAGCGGGCCATTGAGCGGGACGTCGATCCCTACAGGCTATGGTATGTCAACAATGGGCTGTACCTGGTCGGCCATGACCATCGGAAGAATGCCCTTCGAGTTTTCGCAGTCGAGCGCATTGAGTCCGTAAAGCGAACCAACCGCCGTTTTGAGACCCCGCCTGACTTCAACTTCGAGGAGTTTAAGCAGTCCGCCTTCAACATGGTTTGGGGCGAGCCACAAGAAGTAAAGATTCGCTTTTCGCCGTCGCAAGCCCCGTACATTCGCGAGCGCACCTGGCATCCCAGCCAAAAAATTGAATCCGAAAGCGACGGGAGCATCATCTTAACTCTGAAGGTCGGCGACCTCGGCGAAGTCAAACGGTGGTTGATTGGGTTTGGAGCGGAAGCGGCAGTGTTGGAACCAGAGGAGTTGAGGAACGACATGACGAGCGAGTACGCGAGATTGGCTAACCGCATGCAACGACGTGGAGGATCCAAGCAATGAAAAACCAGAAGGAAACCATACGGAGAGTCGTCGGATTTCTGAATAACCCCGATGAACATGGCGGTTTTTGGCTTCCTAACATTCAACGTCCTTTCGTTTGGAATGAAGGCCAGATGGAAAGGTTGTTCGACTCCATAATGAGGGAATATCCCATTAGCAGCCTCTTAACTTGGAAGACAAAGGGTCTGATCCGGAGGAGACGGTTCATCGACGTGTACCGGCACGGCCTGAAGCTCAGTGACTTCTATGTTCCCGAAGACGATAACGCCAAAGTTTTGATACTCGATGGCCAGCAGCGCCTCCAAACCCTCTTCATCGGCCTGAAAGGAAGCTACGAACGGAGAGTGTTACACATCGATATATTGAGCGGCGCATGGGCCGCTCCAGAAGACATACGATATAAATTTAAGTTTATCGACGCCGATAGTGCTGAATGGCCTTGGGTTAAATTTAAAGACTTGGTTTTCAGTAACGAGAAGTCAAATCGACTTGCAGCGTCTATCATACAGAATTCCAACCAGACCTTGTCCCCGGAAAATGAACAAACCATTGAAGACAATGTGGCCCAGATTTACAAAGTGTTCCGAGGGGAGGACAATATCGTCTATCAAGAACTCGACAGTATTGATAACCCCGACAATTATACGGATGACGACATAGTTGAAATCTTTATTAGAGCCAACTCGGGAGGAACAGTTCTTGGAAAGTCCGATCTCCTTTTCTCGCTCTTGGTGGCGAGCTGGGAAGATGCCGACGAAAAGATCGAAGACCTTATCGATGAACTTAACAAAGGTGGTTATGAATTCAATCGGGACTTTGTCTTGAAGACGTGTTTGACCGTTTTGGACAAAGGTGCCCGCTATGATGTATCCAAGTTTCGAGATGGGAGTACCAAAGAAGCGATAATAATTCATTGGGAAGAAATCTCCGAGGCAATTCGGGCAGTCAAGGACTATTTGTACGAGAAGACTTACATCCGAACGGATAAGGCATTATCTTCGTATCTTGTTTTGATTCCCCTCGTCTACTTTCGCTACAGGTACAGCGACAAGTGGAAAGCCGCCCAAGCCTTGGACGATTACATTCTGCGAACGCTGATAGCGGGCTCTTTTAGCGGTAACCCGGACAATTTGATCGACCAGTGCATCAAGGAAATCAACCAGAAAGGCGACTTCGTGGTCGATGATATCTTCGGCGTGATTCGCGCAAACGGTCGAAATTTGGAAATTTCCAAAGAAGCACTCTTTGAACAACATTATGGTTCAAAAGGGATTCACTTAATTTTCAACCTTTGGTACAAGAATTTCAATTATCATCCAGCGATTGAGGACGCCAAACCACAAGTTGATCACGTGTTTCCTCAGAGTTTGCTCAGATCAGTGAAGACTCAGAATCCGAGTACAGGCCGGCTGGATATGTTGAAATTCAAGTGGGAAGAACGAGACCAGATAGCGAACTGCATGCTTTTGACCCGAGAGGAAAACGGTCCTGGGGGCAAGAGCGATAAGACGCCCGCTGAGTGGTTTACCGGAAAGGGCCAAGAGTACCTTGGAATCCACCTAATTCCGCCCGACCCAGACCTTTGGAAGCTCGAAAACTTCGATCGGTTTATCGCGAAGCGGAAAGAGTTGATTGAGAAGAAGTTCGGGTTCATGCTGATCAAACAGTAAGAAGTGGTGAGCGGCCTGGCTGGCGCAGCGTCCTTTGGGGGGGGCTGCGGAACTTAGATCGGAGTCGCGCCTAAAGGAAACGATCGACAGCGAGCAGCGACTGAAAAGGCCAATGGCAAGCGCGGAAGAACTCTAAAAATCGGGTGTGGGCCTCGGGGCGACGCGGTCGGAAACCTTGCGGCACATACGAATTTACTGATTGCCGCCGACCAACTTCTTGAAGCAGCGAAGATGGCGCGCGACCCAGCAGGCGCCGAAGCCAACCTGTCCGGTCTATTCGCGTGCTGGTTGTGCCAAAACCCGCCAAGATATATCACGCCCGAAATTCGCTCTCTTCGCCGTACCCTATCAGCACGCAGTTTTTGATCTTCACCGGCCATTTCCTTCCGAAATTATCCTGGAACCGGTATTGATCCGGCAAACAGCAGAGCGAACCGGGATGGTAGTTCACAGTGACCGTCTGTTGGGCAAATGCCATTGCGACATCCTCAGGAACGTCTTGGGCGGCCAACACATTCCTGGCAGGTAACATGATTCGCCGTCGCCGCCAGTTATGCGGGATTCTCCAGAACGCGCCCGCCGAATCGCGCCAAGTGAGCTTGGGAAGCTCGTTCGGCGCAATTTGGATGTGAACGGTTGCGATGCTACCTCCGGCGTTCCATGCTTCGGGTTTCGGAATATTGATTTCGAGTAAGTCCCAAAACGTTGGTAAGAGCAACCTTTCAGCGAACTCGACCTCGTGATGGTAGGAGTACGTGCGATGGATATCGGCCTCCACACCTTGGCCGGAACCACTTAACCATTTTCTGGGGAGTCTCCAAGTTTTGCCTTCCTTGTCGATGTACTCGACTTGAATTGGCCGGTAGGGATTCCAAAGTTGGCCTCGCTCGTCTACCAGCGATGGAACTTCATCCGCCTCGACGATGCGGATCTCAGCCTGTTCTTCGGGCAGAACCGCAACGACAATGATCTTTCCCGCCAACAAATCAGCCATCCCGGCAGGAAGATTGGCTTCCGCGATGAGTACCGCGTCCGTGGGAAAGGTCAACTCGTGAGGCGAAGTCAGAAAACGAGTGCGATTGTCGGCGCTCATGGGTCCACCCTCAACGTCGGGGATTGGTGCAGCCTGAGTATAAGAAATCTTGGCTCCCTGGATGCGCCGTAGGCTCCATCCCAGCCGTCCTAACGCTGGAACTTGCTTTTTTTATCGTTCCTCAAGACATTGGCCATGCCGACCGAGGGCCGGAACCCTCAAGCCGGAGTTGTCACTGTCCGGGAGCCTGGCTTCGATGGCCAGTTTTCACGTGATCATCTACGACCGGTATCGGGTGTTAAGTGAGGAGATTCACGCGCCTGACGAATGGAAGCTCCAAAAAAGTCGAGAATCATGCTTACGCTCTGGCGCTCTTTTACATGCACTATAATTTCTGCCGGTTTCACCAGCCCTTGGGGGTAACGCCTGCGATGTAAGCCGGAGTCGTGAGTCACGTTGTACAATTGAAGAAATGCTGAATAGCATCGAGGCTAAATGACAAAGGCTAGACTCATTTATCCTTTTTAAGAAAGAGCCGCCGATGTCTTTGAAGATATGGCAGATTGGCTGGCCTAACAAACCTCAGCCTGCTCTTTTTGTTGATTCCCAGCGCGACCCGTATCTCGGCGGTAAGGGCTTTCGATAGTAGAATCGAACCGTCATCGTTAAATGAAATCAATTGCCGATCAAAGAGTTTGTCGAAATTCGGAGTAAGCAGCAAGCCGTTGAACGGATCGAGACGTTCTTTATTCGTCGCGAGCGTCCAAGGGACAATATGGGAAGCAACGAGAATCTCAGCGAGTGAGAAACCTGTGACGGCACAGCTTCCCCATAGATCAACCACACCGGTTCGGAAGATGCCCTGTCCGATCCTCGCTTTGCTAAGGGTACTGCGTTCCGTCTCCGTTACGTCCCCATAGTCAATGTTTTCGTCCGCTCCCTCATCGGATCCTGGACTTGTGACCCATTCAATCGCTTCCAATGCCCTAAGTACTACGCGGTCCATCTCCCACTGAGCGTGGCCCTTCGCATCGTGCTCCTCGATGGGGGTCGCGATGGTATAAGTCCATTCATGTGGAGGCTTAAATCCCAGTCGGCGAGCAATTCGGCGGCAAAGCTTCCCGTAATTGATGTTGCCAGCCCTGTATTCACTGTATCCGCCGGAATTCGCTATCGTCTCCATCGAAGCTATCCGACAAAGATAATGCCCCTTCAGCATCGACATTTGAGAATCAGAAATCTTGCTGCGAATCGCGCGCAACGCGGACTTCATCTGTTTAATCGTAAAGCGTTTTTCCATGCGACGGGAATTATAACGCAGACCAAATCTCTTAGGCCTGGCAATTCTGATGCCATTTCAACTCAGGCCAACTTCAAGTAAGCCCACCACCTAGCCTGTTCTCCCACTTCCTCCGCTTGAGGGTTTCTTCAGACCGATACGACGCAGCCCTCCAGCTATATAAGCGAGGGTAAAGCGTGAGCTTTCGGCAGGTGGGTCGCCCAATGAGGGCTACCTTGCGTCCTCCCATCACTTATGCACCGCTATGGGTTGAGCGAGCATAACGAATCGCATCTTCCAGCCAATCAAGGGCGAGATAATCGCCGGCCTTCCCAAGATCTATAATCGTCTGGGCAGCCTTCGAAACTGACGATCCGATCAGGCTCGGGACGTTTGCCCTGATTTGGGGATCGATCACGCCCTCAGCCAACCGAGCCAAGCGCATGCTCTCTGCCGTGAACGCAGGACCGTGGAACGCAGAAATATCGAACAGAAACTCTCGAACGCTTTCACACTTGTCGCATTTGGTCACCAAGCGATCGATTGGAGTCCCGTCTCGATTTTGGAGTATCTGCATCTGCTTTCGGAAGCTTCCCCCGCAAGAACAAGGATTCCGACCAATGTACCAGTACTCCTGGGCTAAATCGTGGACCTTCACAATTTCGTCAGGCATCGCATCCTCCCTCGCGACTCGTAGGGAGCCTAACACAAGATAGAATGGACCCAAATCGCCTGGCCCTGAGTTGAGGCGCGAACCCTCCCCCTGACAGCCCAGTGCGTCAGAAAGGCGTTAGTCCCCGGCTCAGCCATCGCGGCAGGATAAAGGGTCCTAACTCATGGATCGCCAAACCGCCGTGACGCATTCCCGACTCTGCTAAATTGCATCGCAAGGAACATTGACCACCACATGGTCAACTGGAAAGTCATCGCGCTGGTGAGCGGCGATATCGAAGCCGTTTCGGGCCAGGCGGCTCAAGACCGCCCAGGAGCCGCCGAATGGCTTGTCTGGGAAGGACCAGCCGCTAACAAAACTGAAGCCCTCCAGAGCGCGGAGAAGGCCGATCCAAGGGTTGACCTGGAGTGGATGCGGATTCGGTACGAGCGCGATCATAATATAAGGTAGGATCTCGCTGAGCCCCTTGCGGCCCTTACCGGTTCATTCCCGCGAAAATGGTTATCGAAAAACGTCGGATTCGGCGCAGAAGTCTTGTATCCGTCCGGTGAACCCACCTTCCGTAATTGACTTTCCCGCTTGATACTTGCCCCCGACAGATGATCTCCAGACATGCGTCGAGTGCGCATGTATTAACCAAAGGCGGAGGTGTGGGATGACGAGTGGGAAGGGCGATGCGGAGAAGACACGTTATTGGCAGAAGACGATCAGTGAGGCGGTGCGGAGCGGGATCTCGATTCGAGCTTTTTGCCGTCAGCGGCGGTTGCGGGAGAGTCAGTTCTACTGGTGGCAGCACAAGCTCAGGGCCAGTCAGCAGGCAGGGACAACGCCGAGGCCAGGTGGCCATGGGAGACCGGCGAGCTTTGCCCTGGTGAGCGACGAAGTGGGAACGATGGACGTCGGCATTGAGTTGGTGCTGGGCGATGGACGGAGGCTGCGCATCCGCCGAGGCGTGGACGAGGGCACCTTGCGCGCGGTCCTAGCGGCCTTGGAGCAGCCCGGATGCTGAGTTTTCCGGCGGCAATCAAGGTGTATCTGTGCACCGTCCCCTGCGATATGCGCCGCTCGTTCGATGGACTGTCGATGCTGGCCGAACACGTCATCGGGTGCAACCCCTACTCGGGCCACCTGCTGGTGTTCTCGAACCGGCGCAGCGATCGGGTGAAGATTCTCTATTGGGATCGCGACGGGTGGGCAATCTGGTACAAGCGGCTGGAGGTGGGCACGTTTCAGTTTCCCTTCGCGGCGACGGGGCGGCAGGAGATCGCCGCCTGGGAACTGGCGGTGCTGCTGGAAGGGATCGATTTGAGCAAGGGGAAGAGGCGGAAGCGTTACACCCTACCGGCGTCGACGCAGCCGGAAGAAGCCGAAGAAGCAAGAGGGGAGGCGAGCGCCTCGTGAAGAATTTCTTCTTTTTTGTGGGGAGAGCTACATTTTTTTCTTGACAGATTCCGATAGCCATGCTAAGACTATCGGCATGATGAATGTGACCCAGATTCAGCGGCGCATCGCCCAACTCCAGCAGCAGCTCCTGGAACTGGGGCCGCTCCATCCCGGCAGTATCAGCGAGCAGTACAACGTCTGCGGCAACCCTGGCTGCCGCTGCAAAGACCCCAAGAAGCCTCAGAAGCACGGGCCTTACTACCAGTTGAGCTACACCTGGCAGGGCAAGAGCAGCACGCGTTTCCTGCGGCCCGAACAAGTGGAGGACATGCGCCAGAAGGTGGCCAACTACAAGCGGCTACGGGAGCTGATGAACGAGTGGGTGGGTCTGGCGGTGGAACGGGAACGGGCCGAGCGGGCAGAGGAGAAACACCACCGTGGAGATTGATCGCCACCATCTGCCCGAAGACCCCGCTGCTCTGCGCAAGATGGTGGCGGGCCTGTTGGAGGAAGTGGAGGCGAAGGAGCGTCGCCTTCAACAACTACAGCACATGGTGGAGCAGTTGCTGCGCTGGCGCTACGGACCGAAGCGCGAGCGGGTGAATGAAAATCAACTATTCCTTTTTGCCGTGGCCATGGTCAGCGCCGCTCCACGGACTGCCGCCAGCCCGGATCCGTCCATCGCGCCGGAGAAAGCCGAAGCCGTTCCGCCACAGCGGCACGGTCATGGCCGACAGCGGCTGCCGAAGGATCTGGACCGGCGACAGGTAGTCTATGAGCTGGGCGAACAGGAACGGCAGTGTCCCGAGTGCCAGGGGGAGTTGAAACCGATCGGCGAAGAGGTCAGCGAGCGGCTGGAATACGTGCCGGCCTCGTTGTACGTGATCGAGGAAGCCTGCAAGAAATACGCCTGCTCGAAGGGGTGTACCGTTCTCACGGCGCAGAAGCCGATGCAGCCGATCGAAAAGGGTCTGCCGGGGCCGGGGTTGCTGGCGCAAGTGGCAGTGAGCAAGTACTCCGATCATCTTCCCCTCTACCGGCAGGAAGGGATCTTCAAGCGCCAGGGAGTGACGCTGTCGCGCCGGACGATGTGCGACTGGATGGGCCGCTGCGCGCAGTTGGTGAACCCGCTGTTCGATCTGATGAAAGATCGGGTTCTGAAGTCCAAGGTCATGCAGACCGACGATACGCCGGTGGGAGTGCTGGATCCGGCGCTGGCACGAACCCGCACCGGAAGAATCTGGACGTATGTCGGGGATGACAAGCATCCCTACACGGTCTACGACTACACCCCCAACCGCAGCCGGGACGGGCCGCAGGCGTTTATGAAGGAGTTCAGCGGCTACCTGCAGGCCGACGCCTACTCGGGGTACGATGAGTTGTACAAGGATGCGAAGCGCGAGGTCATCGAGGTCGCCTGTTGGGCGCACGCGCGGCGGAAGTTTTTCGAGGCCCAATCGTCGGACTTGATGCGCTCCACGGTGATGCTGGCCTACGTTCGTCTGCTATACGACGTGGAGCGCGAAGCCCGCGACTTGAAACTGGACAGTGAAGGACGCCGGGCGCTGCGTCAGGCGAGATCGAAACCGATCCTGGACGACATCCGAGCTTACCTCGAACGGGAGTTGTCCCAGGCGCTGCCGAAGAGCCCGGAGGGGCAAGCCATCGCTTACACGTTGTCGAATTGGAAGGCGCTCATCCGTTACTGCGAAGATGGCGATCTGGAGATCGATAACAACGGCGCCGAGCGGAGCCTGCGTGGGGTTGCCGTAGGCCGGAAGAATTGGATGTTCTTTGGCAGCGACAACGGGGGACGCACGGCTGCGGTGCTGACTAGCTTCGTTGCGACTTCGAAGAGGCTCGGCATCAACCCCTTCATCTACCTGCGCGACATCTTCGAACGGATCAGCACTCATCCACACAACCGACTTGTCGAGTTGCTTCCCGACAGGTGGATGGCTACAGCGCGGGAGGCCTTACCACGCGCTGACTAAGGTGCGCTCAATTAGCCTTGCGGCGCCGTGGGGGACGATCCCTTGACTAGATCACGGATGTCACCGTTCGCATCGTAAGAACATTCCAACCGAAGCTCTTCTGTGAGCGCCCCGCGTTCAATCAACTGACGGACCGTTTTCTCGCGGCAAAACGAACATGGCCCTTGTTCGTACAAAGCGTGCAACATGGGCGCTTCAGTTTCCTCATCTGGGTACCTCTCCCAGAGGTCTGTCAAGTACATGCCGAAGGAGTGTTTCGTATCCAGGTCTGCTTCCCCCTCAAACCAGCGGAGCGCGATTGCGTGATCTCCAAGCCTGAAGTTCCGCGCCAGCAGCTCGATGGCCTGTCCCCTCCACTTAGCCCGCATTTCTACAAGCCGGAACGCGAGTTGTCTAACCTCTGGGCGCGTAATCTGCGCGAGGGCTTTTAGCGCGGCCAACCCCACTCGGTCCTGCTCCACATCGACCAAGTTAAGAAGCAACTGGATATCGAGCGGGAAAAGCCGCCGTGCGAAGATTCGTAAATGAGCGTATTGCTCTTTGGGGTTTTGCGCTGCGGCCAACCCGCGTGCGGCCCAGTCCAGATCCGCATCGCTGGCTCGTTCGCCCCAACTGGTGAGCCAGGTGAAACTCATCTCCAGCAGCTTAGGCTTCAGCTGCTCATAGGTGGCGTTTATCATTTCACCGGATTTGCTCAGGCGTTCGTCTGAGCGGTTTCGGCTCGCTTCCTCGGCCAATCGATACACTTCGATCCGTGGGTTTTCCGCTCCTGCCTTCCGTAACGCTTCCCGCGTCTCCTGTTCCCCGAGGCTCTCCCTGGCCATGCTCAGCAACCAGCCCAAATCAACTTTCTCAGTCGTGGCCGTAAGCAACGCACCGATCTTCTCAATTGCAAAAAGTAGACCCTTGAGTCCATCCATCTGGAGGAACTCAATAGCGATGGCTTCCCCCATCTTCGGCCCTGGATTGTAGCTCTCGTACATCACTTGCTTTGGCCGCTCATTCCCATCGAGCGCCAAGGAAGCCGCGAAGTGAAACCTCTGCGCCGCGTCCCAATCGTCTCCACTGCCCGGCAGCGCGTTTAGCACCGCTTCGTAATAGAATTCCTTACCTGGTACAAGGTCCAACAGTTCGAGCATGTATGACGCACGGGTGCCTTCAATTTGGGGGTCATAACCGTAACAATGCAGGCACGCATCCAGGATCAAGTTTCGAAAGCCCTGGATGTCGTGACCTCTAGCATACAGGATTGCCCGTCCGTGCCCCAACCGCAGCAGGAGGCGAAACTGATCTTCGTCCATCACTGCATCATATCCAGTCGGAACGAAGGAATACAACCACCGGATAACTCCACCAGTCCCAGCACACGCAGACCGGGATTCCCATTTTGCAGCCCGCGCATCCATTAGCGTCAAGCTCGTTCATGTAACTCTAAAATGGGTTTACCGGACGCTTACGAAGTCTTCCCATCGAACGGTTGTCATCCTGGAAAGCGTGTTGCCGTTGGTAGCGCCGACTTTCGTTTTCCAGAGAGTCTGTGGCACTTTCTGGGTAATGTGGAAGCTTGGAGTTCTTCCAGAGCCGAATAACCAAGGCACAAGCCGCGGAGTCCCGATCTGTTCGGGAGTCCGCGCTGCCAGCTACTTTTTACTCCTTCTTGGCACCCACGATCTTGTAAGTCCAAGCTTGACCCCTCTCCGGAGTAAACTCAAGCCGCGTTGCAAAATACTCAGTCGATAAAGGTGCCGCATGAGCCCATCCCTGAACCCGTCCCTCAATGTTCCAAATATCGTCGTGGGTTCCTGAATGGTCGAAAAAGTAACCCTGAGCTACCCTGTATCGCCTTGTAAGTGCCTCCTTGTTATTCTGGTTGAAGGTGAGGAGGACTGTGATTTCAGAGATTGGCCAATCCGAGCCGTTATACAATTTGCAGAGGAAGACTCCGTCTCCCGTAATGTAAACCTGCTCCTTGACGCCCTCTGAGCATGTCACCTTTGCGAGTTCTGCGGGCGGAAGTTCCCGAGGGTCGGCAGGAGGATGCGAAGCGGATTGGCGGGTTTCAGTTTGCCCAGCAAGCTTTGACTCCGTCACCTCAGAGTCATATACGTAACCCTCGTGTCCTAATCTGTCTCGGATTCGGTCCATTCCGATCTTGTCCTCATTCCGGGAGAGGACTGTAATTGCATCGCCGCAGAATAATATGGCAACCCGAATACGACGTTCAGGTGTTTCATAAATCTCGACGTAATCGAGTAGGGGTGGACAAATCACGCTGGCTACTTCTGGCTTGGATGTCGGGTTGGCAGGTGGTAGAGAGTCCTTCCTCGGTTGTCCATCTGCGGCGACCGCGCTCTTCAGCGGGGTTAGTGGGTGCGCAGATACGATAAGCGATTTCAGAGCATCTATCCCCACGGCAAAGTTGAGGTTCTCGCCCTCGCTGAATTTGAACGTTAGAATTCCCACAACTTTCCCACCGATGTCTAGCAGCGGACCGCCGCTACTCCCATGTGAGATCGGGGCTGTGGTTTGAATCAAAGGCGTATTGGTTCGGTCTAGTTCCCGGAGAGCACTCACAATCCCGTCGGTCACTGTACCCTCAAGCCCCAATGGGCTGCCCATAGCGATGACTCTGTCTCCGACGGCGACAGTCTTCGCGTCAGCGAGACGAAGCATAGGCAAACCACTGCCAGAGACCTTGATGAGTGCAAGATCGTCCTCTTCGCTCTCGGCCAACACGCCCCTAACGGGGAGGAACGCGCCGTTGCTCATTTTCACGAGGGCGGAATCAGCGCCTTCGATAACGTGGAAGTTGGTGACAATCTTTCCGTCAGCCGAGACTATGAAGCCGCTGCCCTGCGCCAGAGGGTTACCTGTTTTATCAGTGGTCTCAATCAGCACCACTGCGGCTGAGTTTGCTTTCACTGTATCCGCGATGCTGCGTACGCGATTCTTCTGCTGGGCACCGGTAGCGAACGGAATGAGTCCAAGAAGGAGGGCGGCGACCACTAATCTGTGCATTGTGCCTCCCGTGCATGCCAGTTCTGGTGTTTCTGATTTTAACACTGTAAAAGGGATTCGCCTAGCTGGTTCAGCCCAGCGTCGAACTAGGCGCGCTTGCGTCTTTCTTCATGCCTATTGCGCCTTGACAGACGTGGTAGGCTAAAAAAAGGAAAGCCCCGATGCCAGTCGGGGACTTCGCTTTCGTGCCTACATTCCATTGTTAACCTAGGAGTTTGCGCCGATGCAACGTTCGATTAAGCGAAACCCTCACAGAGATTCATTGCTGATTGCTCGCTCCGCAAAAAGAAACGTGTTGCCAGACGGAGATTCCACTAACAAATACGACGCCCATTTGCCCTCCGAAAATTCGGGGAAAAGTGCCGAGTCCGCAGGCTCACCGTATTGGAACGATTGTGAGCTTTCAGCAGGTGTGGTCGCCCAAAACGTAAGACCGTCATTACACAGACCCCCGCCAGCCTGGCCCATAAACTCGCAGCAGCTTCTGCACCACCCCGCCGCACCATCGCCATTGTCCGATGGCCAGAAGTGCTGTAATCGGCTCCGGGGTGGGTGCAAGCGGGGCGTGGCCCCAGAACTGCTTTCTCGGGTAAATTCCCGCAATTTGACCCGTGGGAGGCACCCGTTCCGGTAGGGCAGAACTGGGTCAGCCAATCCATCACTTAAACAGGGTAAGGAATGAAACGCCCTTCTCACGCCGGAGTCCACCCAGCCGCATTACTCTGCGCGAGTTGACGGCTGGGCGACTATTTAGGCTGAATGCCCAATGGCGGTGACAAGACAAACTGAGCGGGCGCAGGGTGCGGGGAGAGTAACGGAGGTTTTTGCGGCTCACCGATCCGGTTACCACTGAATCTGCTCCTCGGGGTCTTCCACTACCACGACTTCATACTTTTCGAGCATTGGCAACAGGACGTTTTCCAGTTCACGCTTCCAAAGTTCTCCTTCATCAGACTTTGCCTTCATCGGCTCACGCAAAATTAGGTCAGGGAAGCCGCGCATAAAAAAGAAGGTGTCGGGATCTTCGACGGAAAGAAATGGACCCAATATCTTCATCCCGATTTCTGTGTGAGCCGGAATAGACTTGGAGCAGAATATCTCAAGGAACAGCGAGCGCTTGCCGGGCTTGGTTTTATAAGTGCGCATTTCGACGATCATTCAAACTCCTCCGCCAGAAGAGTTGCGGAGGGGGCAAGAAAGCAAGAATGGTCATTGCAGCAATCTGGTTGCATTACAGGTCCTCGGCGGCCGCCGATACGCGCTTATCTGAACCCGACCCGATTCCGACGCCGTGTGCGGTGAAATTCGTGTTAACACATCGCCTGCCTACTCCGTCTTCTTGAAACGTAAGATCAAAAGCGGGAGGTGGAAACGTTGTCTCTACGATCAGCACATATCATCCTGGTTTTTGTCTATTTGTGCTTCTTCCTCACCAGTGCGGCCTTCGCACACCCAGCCTCCGGCATTGTGGTCGACGCTCAAGGCCGCGTCTACTTCATCTACTCACTCCGCGGCGTAATGCGGATCGAACCCTTGGGGAAGCTAACCAACATCCATGAAGACAACGGTGGCCACTGGCTGGCATTGGACACAGGAGGCGCCTTTTCGAAAGTGACACCAAAACAGTTTGAAAGAATCACTCCTGATGGCGTCATACCCAGCCTGATCTTTGCCAGTGGTGGTGCGCCTCTTGTTGTAGGCCCCGATGGCGATCTCTACTATGGAAGCAATGGGTCACAGGAGGATTCTTTTCCGCCTGGAGCTACGACCGTCGTGCGGCTGTCAGCTAGTGGCCGGCAGGAACTTTTCGCACCCTCAGTCAAGAACAAGTTGGCAGAGTTGAAGGACGGCATCACAGGATTGGCCTCCGGTCCGGGCGGATCAATTTACGTTGCGACATGGAATGGGATCGTGAAACTGAACGCAGATGGGTCCATTGCGAAAATCACACACCCCGTCGTAGTGAAGGATTGCGACAGCGATCCCGCCGATCACAACCCGGCTAATGCTTCCTCCCCGCTTCTCCGAGGCCTGGGCGTAGATTCTGGTGGCAATGTATACGTCGCAGCCACAAGCTGCCATCGAGTTCTGAAGATCACTCCTGATGGTCAGGTTACATCCATTTTGAAGTCGGAACGCCCCTGGTCTCCGACGGGCGTTGCGGTAAGCGGCAAAGACATCTACGTCCTCGAATACACCAACGCAAATGGCCCTAAGACGGAAGGCTGGCGCCCGCGTGTCAGGAAACTTTCGAGAGACAACACGGTGACGACTCTGGTGACTGTTCCTATAGAAGCCTCTTCTGCATCAAGCCCCTAAAGTGGCGAAAAGTAATGAATAACTTCTTCTAAAGCGAGGAACCAGTTTTAAACCTGTCCCAGTCAGTTTGGTGCTTGATCGCACTAATGCTCGCCCTTGCTGGCGCGCGCGCCCAGGATCTGAACCTCGACCTGCGGATGACCGCAGTCGGCGCACACATTCACGGCGCGCGCAACAATCGGCATTCAGCGAGAGATGATCTCGCGGGGGCGCGACTCAAATGGCATGCACTACTTTATGTCTCGTTGTGGTAGTCACGGACATTTACCTTCCCGTTTTCCAGCAGCCTGCGGAGCAACGCTCCGCCACACCCTGCCCACGCGACGACTAAAGATGCGCAACTGCGTCGAATTACCGGGAACACCGTTGTGCTACGCAAAAACTCGGCACGGACCAAGATGTATCGGTTACATCTCAAGTATTCGGAGGCTCGCCGAACTTTGGTGTTTCGCAGGTAGTTATGGCCAGTAACCTCAGCGGATTCAACATAGGTAAGGTTTTTGGTAGGGACAGTTCAGCGCTGCTCTTGAAATCCCCTTTTATAGAACCTGCTATCGGAGCAAACCGAACCCCTGGATCACAGGCTTAAGAGACTCTGAGTCTAACGTCGTTTTCTTACGCCGGCGATTGCTGCCTGGCGCCGGTTTGGACAAGTGGGCCTAATCCAACGTTAACGACTAAGGATTGGCCGAAAGGCCGTGGCTCTCCATCAGAGTGTCTGAAAAAGTTCCCGCGATTCGACCGGTATTCTTTATGTGAGTCAACTCAGTATACGCGGCTCCAGGCACTGCGACCGTGTTGAAGTTTCCGTCAAAATAAACGAAGCCGTGGCTTACATTGCTGGCATCGAAGTAATAGCCTGAGATTTTGCCCTCATCATTGATGCCGAACGCCGTCGTTGCGGTAGCGCCCGGAAAGTCGAGGCTGATAAACACGCTGCCACTCTTAAGGAAACCGTGCTGGTTGAGGAGAGCATCGGAGTAGATACCCACGATCTCTCCCGAAGCGTTAATTCCTGCGGCCTGGGTCGATGTGGCGCCGGGAAAATCGATTGAAGTGAAGGTACCCCCGATGTCCAAGAACCCATGCGTTCCGGTACCATCAGTGAACCCACCGACAATCTGGCCGGCATTATTGATGTCGACTGCTTCGGTATATGTTGACCCCGGAACATCAATGGTGGTAAAGACGCCTCCGTTGTCAAGGAATCCGTGGTCGTTGTTTGAAGCATCTACATACGCTCCGACCATTTGAAGTGTGGTGTTCACCGCTGCGATGATGGTCAGAGTTGCGCCCGGGACATCTACTTGGTGATAATTCCCGCCCGAAAATGTGAATCCGTGGCTTTGCGAGTTCGGGTTGGTCGGATCATATATGAAACCGCCCACCACGATCGCCGAGTTGCTGACGTCGTAAGCCTCGGACAGTGCGGCGCCGGGGAAGTCCGCAGTGGTGAAGTAAAAAAATCCAGGTGACTCGATAGGGATGTTTTCCTGAGAGTTGGGCGTTTCGGGTTGCTTTCGGGCGCTTAAGGCGCGATTCCGCGCCCGATTCATCATGCCGTTGAGCAAGCCTTGCGGTGCTTGCTTGTTTCCTTCACCCACTTTACCGGATTGTGGCCAAACTAATGCCGAAGCGACCAGCCACACTGCAGCCGTCATAAAAAAGACACTAATGGTAGTCTTCATCGTTTTCTTCATCTTGTTCCTCCTCAATCAATTGATTGGATTTTTGCTGCTGTCCGAGTAATGAACAGCGTGGTTGAGATTATACCATCGCGTGGGATGATGGCGGGGCTTATTTTAGCTGCACTCGAACCTTGCGATAAGTGGCTTACAATTTCGACACTTTGTGGCAGATGGCGCAGCGCTTCAGCTAACGCGTGTGATCGACGGCCGGCGTGCCGGACCTGGTTGCCCTTGCCAAGAACTCGATCGACCACAAAGAGCGGCATGTTCACAGGGGTGTCTAGGGGTCGAGAGACTTTATGAGTGGGCGCGGGCGCAAGCTTTGATGGCGGCGGGAACTCGGTGAAGGTCTTGTTCCCAGCGCGACGGACTCATCGCGGATTTCGGCCGACTCCAAGTCGGAACACACGCCTCTTCAGCGCGAGAACAATTCTTCAGGCCGCCCGCCGTTCGTAGCGGTGATGCAGTCCGCCGACGTCTGCGAGTTCAACCACTGACCCCAGCTCCGGCAGTTGAACCAGTCTGGTCTCCGATGCATCTTTTTCCAGCGACAAATGGGTGCGCGTACTTTGGTAATAATCGAAATACGATTTGAGATTGCGCCGTAGAGACGATTCGTTGAACACGATTATCTGGTCCAGACATTCTTGTCGGATGGATCCGATCAGGCGTTCCACATACGGACTCTGCCATGGTGATCGTGGGGCCGTCAGGATTTCGCGAATCGCCATCGCTCGAACTTTTTGCCGGTAAACGTCGCCATAGACGCTATCTCAATCATATACCAGATAGTGCGGTGCGCTGTCCCAAGGAAAAGCCTCGCCGATCTGGCGTGCCGCCCATTCGGAGGTAGGAATAGCGGTCACGTTGAAATGAATCACGCGGCGTCGATCGTGAACGCCCTGCGCATCCCGCGCGGAGGATTCGGCGGGCGTGGGGGGAACGCGGGACAGCCCTTCGCCTAAATGGCATGGCGGTCCGCAATCGGCCTTCTGGGAAATAGCGCTTCCCTTGTCTCCCGCTGTCAACCACAATTCCGCGGGGGGCAATCCGAAGATCCATGCCGAGCGACGGTGCGCACCGAAATTACTTCCGTGTGGGCGACGCCAAAAATCGTGTTGACCGTTGGCAGCCGCCCGGGAGTCCATATACGGAGCGGCAGTGCGTTGAGGGTAGCCTCGTGACTTTCCGCCACGATGCGGGCAGACTCCCCAAATGGACAGGCTGTCGAAGGCTGACCGAAATCGGCATTTCCTTCGGCGTCAGATAGGATGAATACTGGGGTCGCTGATGTCAGCGGTACGGTCAAGCGCCCGAATTATGCATGACTCGTTGTGCGACGTTGGGGCACTTCCTTCTCCAATTGCAGAAACCCCCTGTATAATTCCCGCATGTCAGTCCTTTGCACCGTGCCCCTCGCCCTCCTCCTTACCACGCTGGGGGCCACACAGCGAACCATCTCCTTCTCCACCGAAGACGGTGGACGAGTTTGCGCCGATCTCTATGGCCATGGCACCCGCGCCGTTGTGCTCGCTCACGGCGGCAGATTCAACAAGGAGAGCTGGCGAGAGCAGGCCCGGGCTCTGGTGTCGAAAGGATTTCGAATCCTCGCAATCGATTTCCGTGGATTCGGCTGCTCGACCGGTCCCGGCCAGGCGGATTTCGATAAGGCCCCCTTTGAGAACGATGTGCTCGCTGCGGTTCGCTACTTGAAAGCACACGGTGCGAAAACCGTGTCTGTAGTTGGAGGTAGCTTCGGAGGCGGAGCTGCAGGCGATGCGTCGATTAAGTCCGCACCAGGTGAGATCGATCGAATCGTGTTTCTCGGCGCAGCGCCGAACCTCTCGGCGGAAAAGCTGAAGTCGCGGTCCCTGTTCATCGTCGCGCGCGATGACAGCAACGGCAGCGGCCTACGGCTTCCGGGCATTCGTGCGCAGTATGAGAAGGCTCCTCAGCCGAAGGAACTAATCGTTCTGGATGGTTCTGCGCACGCTCAGTTTCTTTTTCAAACGGATCAGAGTGCTCGGGTCATGCACGAGATCCTGCGATTCCTATCCATGCCATAGTCGCTTACCACCCGGGCGAGCCCAATCGGGCGTAAAGTCCCCCAAAGTCGGGCTTTGGCGGTCGCAGGACGTCCCAGCGATAGATCCTGCCTGGTCGGCTATGGCTAATCGACGAATCCGCGGGGGCAATCCGAAGTGCTGGCTGAGCTGACGACCGCACTCGGAAATTACTTTCGAGCTGCTGACGATACACCCGGAATATGCCGGGCGGCTCCGTTCAAACGCATTTCGCGGAAACTGAGTTGAAGTGAGTTTTTCAACAGCCACGGACCGTATCACACGGCCCTCTGGACTCACCGCCTCTGGTCAGTAGCTCTTTTGTTTGCGCTGGCTGAAAGCAACCCTGAGGGTTAAAGTGGCCTGGCTTGAGCACCAAAGGAGTGACGATGATTCGACGAACTTCGGCTTTGATTGTTGGTTTGGTAGTAGCGGTGGTTTGTTTCCGAATAGCTGCCCGGGGAGACCAAGACAGCGTCAGCAACATCCGCGCGCAAATTATCGGAACTTGGAAACTCGTCTCGGCAGAGGAGCACATGACAGATGGATCAAAACGGCCATACCAAGACATCGGGGCGAATGGTAAGGGATACCTCATGTACTCAGCTGATGGCCACATGTGCGGGGCGGGAATGAATCCTGACCGTCCCCTATGGAGGGACAGGGACAAGCCGACAGATGCAGAAAAGTTGCGTGCAATTGAGGGCTTCTTTGCCTACTGTGGGCGTTACGAAATTGATGTAGCTAACCACACGATCTACCACTACCCGGAAGTCGCGTGGATGCCAAACTACGTGGGAACCACGCAAGAGCGGCCCTACAAATTTGATGGGGAATTGCTCACTTTTTCGGGCAAAGCTACAAACCAGCCCGGGGTTGAAAGCTGGGCAATCACCTGGAGGAAGATGAAGTAACAGGACACGACCTACGATCAGGCCGATCTCAATTTCCGACGGGGCGAAGATTCGGGAGTCGTGCAATTTGGCTCTAGCCGGAAAAATGATCTAAGCCCCAAAAGGTGGTAGCGCGGGCAAATCCCAGACTACCCGTCGAAGGTCGCCCTGGGGTTTATCGTCGAACTCGCGGGTGCAATCCGAAGTTCTGGGTGAGCGGATGACCGCGCTCGGCACACACATTCACGGCACGGCGCGCGCAACAATTGGCATTCAGCAGGAGATGATCTCACCTGGGCGCGTCTCCAATGGGATGGCTCACGCTATGTCTCGTTGTGGTAGTCACGGACATGGATTTTATCCGGCTCCGTCAGCCTGCGGACCAGCGCCTCGCCCGTAATCCTCACCGCCTCCACCTCGGACTCGGCGAACATGTCCATAAACCCTTTCATTGTCCGGTTGGTCGTCACTATGATTTGGCCGCCGGTCTCATCCATCGCATCGATGAGACGGAACAGGACGTTGGCGGCGAACTCCGTCATTTTGCGTTTATCGATTTCTTCAAGTAGAAGGGTGGGGCGATGCCCGTTGCGCTTCGCCCGAATAATATCCTCCACGGTGATGTCCCTTTCCACGCTGGACTTGTCGTCCGCCGTGGCGTAGGCAACCTCCTGCTCGAAGAGGCGGTTACCGTTGACCCTCCAGATGCATTTCGTGGCGTAGTGCATCCTCCCTCCATACGCGTCGGGTTTTTTGAACGCCTTGAACAACGCTGCCCTGTACAGTGCTGTGGCGTAGGTAGTTTTGCTGGTGCCGGGCTTCCCCAAAAAGAAATAGCTGTCGTCGGGGTGCTGGCGAATGAACGCCAGTTCCTTTTCTTGGGCGGCAGAGTCCAGAGCGGACTTCGGCGAAGCCGTGAGGGTATCGAGGTTGAACCCGCGTAGCCTCTCGGGCAGCTTCTTCTCGACCAGTTCACGGAAATCCTTGAAGTCCACACACCAGCAGGTCATGCGCTGCGTGAAGTAGAAGTTGGTCTCGATGCCCCTGCACACTACCTCGATGCCCCCCATGCTCCGGTCGCCGCTGTACAGCGCCCTCGATTCAGTACCGCCGTGGCCACCGCACGCCGGGCACGGCTGCCCAACACTGACCGCCCTGCGGGCGTCGGCGTCCCATTTGGCGGCGGCGGGGTTCTCGACGACCTGGTATTTCCCGTCCCTCATGGTGTCCTCTAGGTAAAATTTCCACGTGTTACGGTCGCCCTTTTCCAGGGCGAGGCATTCCTCTTTCGTGAGAGACAGCGGATAGCGGGACCGCAACTCGGTAATCCGCTTAAGGGCTTTTTCCAGCGGGTTCTCAGCCGCGACACACGGTATGCTGACGTTTAGGTCCTCCACTCCCTCTAAGTCGTAGTTATTGATGCCAGCGTTTTCGCTCATATTATTTTCCTCTCTTTGAAGTCCGCCACCCATTCTGGGTGGTCGGCTTGGTACCTTTCCAAGTTCCGGGCAAGGTGTTGCTTGGTGTGCTCCAGTCCCCTGCCATTGATAATTTTCTCGTAGGGCCATAATTCCTCAGTCCCACAGGCGGCGCCAGCGGAAGCTGCCATCGCCTTGGCTTTGGCGGCAGCCTTGCGGGCTTGATAATCCATAAATTGGTTTCTGATGCTCCCCTTCTCATCTTCCGAAACGGAAAGCTTGAGCTCGAAATAAGTCAGCGGGTCTGAGACGGGACGGATAAGTTTCTGGGACCAGAATTCATTCGTTTCGAACGCGTAAGTCATAATGTCGCCCAAATTGGGATAGAGTCCGAGCAGGACTTCTACCCTGCGGGTCCAGTCCATTACGGACTTATGGAGCTTGGCGGGGCTACCTTGATAGGCGAAGAACTTCTCCGTGAGGGCGAGGGCAGGGGAAGTTTCCCTCACGGGAATCTCGGGTATGGCAGGAGGTAATGGCTGTGTAGCGGGAACCTCTCCCCTTGAAACTATTTCAGCCTCTATCTCGGGAAGCTCTCCTGTCGGAGCCTTAGATTGGAACTTTGCTTCCCTACCTACCAACCTACCTACCTCGTTTGTAGATTCGTTTTCAGATTCGAGTTGAGATACGTTTAAAGATAAGACCTTGTCCACGGTCTCATCCACTGTCTCATACAAGGTCTCATCCACAGTCTCATCCAAACCCTCATCACATTGACCTCCCTGGATTTCAGCCCATGTCCTTGTGACCTTTGGATTTATCATAGAGGGCTTCCCCACAGCGTCATACACCTTGTAGTTGTGGATGACAATGGGGTAATCCTTATGGCTTCCCCGTGCCATTTTCCTGGTAATGTGACCCATCAATTCAAGCCTTCTCAAGGCTTCGCTGAAGGTATTTGGGTGGTAGGCTTTGCCTGACCACGACGCCAGACCCGCAGCCGACGCGCGCCGAACCACCCCTGTCTTCCAGTTCGCCCAGTTGTGCAGGAGCAGCAGAGTGAGGAGCATCGAGGGAGTGATGTCACCCGTGTGCAGAGACTCCACGAAGTGTTGCGGGATTCTAACCTCGAAGGTCTCACCGACCATCGATGACCTCCGCGGCAGCCTTTGCCCTGGCAGCCAGCTCTGAGCGGCGGCATCCATACTTCCTGGCAATCCAATAAACTGTGTTGACCGAAATTCCGTATTTGAAGGCAAGGTCCATATAGCTAAGGTTCCCTTCCATCAGGTCAGCAGCAACCTTCCCGTGGAATTCATTACGAAGCCTTTCGATTTCACTCTTTGGTCTATCCATCCCGTGCCTCCCTTTGTACAGGTCCCTTAACGGGTTCCTTTATATAGGGGTCTGGTAGCGGTAATTTTAAATTCACTGACAATCTCGGGTTTTTGCGGAAATATTGGGAAATTCCACGTGTCGGGCCTTCAAATCGGTCAAAAGGGCATGAGCGAAAGACGCGCAAGGCCCAAAATATATTTTCGTGCTGGTGTTTTTGGATCGGCTCCCGCCTTACGATGAATCTCGCTGATTAACCTAACCAATTTCAAAACCTTCTGTAGGGGGCGATTCTGATCGCAGTTGGAAACCTGCTCCTGGTCAGAGTGCGAGGACAATATATAAGGAGGGGGAATCGCCAGGGACGAATGGTGGTCAGCCATGCATTACACCCAAAAGCCAGAAAACACCGACGTGGAGCTGGCGCTCGGAGCATTGGATGGCAACCCCAGTCCTATGGACCTGCCCCTAGAAGGATTCGACGCCTCGCCCACCAACCTCGGGCTGATGGACGGCGAGGAGGGTGAGATGAGCTCCATCCCCCGCTGCACTCACCCTGACATGGGCGACTGCATCATATGTGACCAGTCGCATTGAAAGGACTGGGTTGAATTGTCGGTACGCGTGCCTTCATGCCAATGGGTCCGGCGCTGCGCCCGCGTCCATATCTGCCGTGCTCTTGCCCGAGCACCCCGCTGCAATCGCGCCCCAGTCCTCAAGCGCAGCCTGCCCGCCGAGTGCCTCCAGGAGTTTCGCGCCGCCGTTCTGGGCGAGCCGCACTGCGGCCTCCTCGACTTTTCCCGCTACGGTGTGGCGCTTCCAGGCTGGCGGCAAGCTCTTGATGATGATTTCGCAGTCGCACAATGTGTTCCGAGCCCACATCGCGAAGTCGTAGCCGTAAAGGCTCTCGGGATTGCCGTCCGAAAGCGCGCTAAGGTTCCGAAACTCATGAGGCGAAAGCACTACATACCCGACGCGCCATTGGACGTGAGGGAAGCTACCGTCGGCGAGCTTACGATAATTGCCGCTCGCCCGATCAGCGTTGAGATATTCCAGAGCCAGCAAGACCACGGAGAACAAGCCGCCCTCACCGGGGAAAATTATCGGCTTGAGGTGGGGCAATAGCGCGAACCGCACCACGTTTTTGTCGTTCTGCAACTGGATGCGCAGCTCGCGCTCCTCGCAAGACAGCCCGGATTGCCCGATAGTGATCGCCCCCGACGCCAAAAGGGCGAGGACTCCGTTTAGGACGTGAACCTCGGGCACTCCCAAGTCGCGCGCAATCTGCGAAGGCAGTCTGCCGGCATCACTCGAATCGGACACGAGGGCCTCCCACCGCACTGTTTGGTCCGGCCCGCTTGTCAGTACAAGCGCCTTTCGGACTTCATCCAAAAATTCATCTTGCGACCTTGCATCGTTCCCCATTTGGTTTTCTC
>Ga0207055_1080_pt1 | contig 24733 bp, 20 predicted proteins | sample Alteio_BWMinCont_57_FD_153293 | JGI IMG/M metagenome (GOLD analysis project Ga0207055, IMG submission 153293) | Enriched cells from forest soil in Barre Woods Harvard Forest LTER site, Petersham, Massachusetts, United States -... | ecosystem: Environmental > Terrestrial > Soil > Temperate forest >...
ACAATCAAAAGGCGTTTCTGCTCGAATCATTTTAATTAACTCCAGACCATTCATCCCAGGCAAGCTCATATCTAAAAAAATAATATGATGGCGAGCATTCAACACTTTCATTGCCTCATCCGCTGTAGAAACCACATCCACTTTGCACTTCAAATCAAGCAATAATTTTTCTTGAATAAATTGAATGACAGGATCATCTTCCACCAACAACGCGCGGATCGGGCCCGTTCTTTTTTTCTTGGGAGGAGGAGGCAAGGGCATTTGCGCTGCAGTGGGAATAGGAAAATCTGCAATCAACGCAAAAGTTGATCCTTTGCCGACTTCACTGGTCACTTCCAATTTTGCGTCGATTGCTTTCACTAAATTTTTCACAATCGCCAACCCAAGACCCGTGCTTTTTTCTTTAAATTGCCGTGCGTTTGGATTATCCAATTGTTCAAAGGGTTTAAAAATTATCTCTATTTTATCTTCTGGAATACCAGGCCCTGTGTCGATGATGGATATTTTGAGCTGAGCTCTTTTATCAGTTTGTTTCAACACATCCAGTTGCAGAGTCACTCCTCCTTGAGGAGTATATTTGATCGCATTCCCGACCAGATTCGTCAGGATATGCCGCACCATTCGAGGATCAGCGAGTAAAAGAGGAGGCAGATGAGAATCGACCGTCTGAGTGAATGTTAAATTTTTTTGTTTGGCGAGCGAGCGCAACAGGTCATGAACTTCAGTGAGAATAGTGGAAAAATTAACGGGCACTAACTGGACAGCCTGCGGCTTGCCGGATTCTAATTTGCTCAGATCCAACACATCATTCACCAGATCCAGAAGATGATTGATGCTACTTTTGATCGAGGTGATAGCTTTTGCTTTTTCTTCTTTTTTTAATCCTTTTTTTTCTACCAGATTGATGAGTCCCATGACAGCGGCGAGCGGTGTGCGTAATTCATGGTTTACCGAAGCAACGAATTGGGATTTCAGTTTAGTGGCTTTTTCGGCTTTTTCTTTTTCTGCCTGAAGTTCTTTTTCTTTCTGTTTGATATGAGTGATATCAAATGAAATGCCTAGCGTGCCGGTGATTTCTCCAGAGGAATTGTAGAGCGGTAGTTTTTTGGATAAATAAGTGGCGGGATTATGGTTACTATCCAAACCTGTTTCTTCATAAGTTATTTCTTTGCCAGATGAGATGACGTCCGCGTTGTTTTTTTCGACAGATTCAGCGTATCCTTTGCCAACTAGTTGTCTTGTGGTTTTGCCTATAAGATCTTTTGGGGATGATAGACCTACTATTTGGTACATATTTTTATTACACCCAAGAAGTTTCCCTTGCAAATCTGTCCAGTACATATTTCCAGGCGATTCTTGAATAATATCCCATAACATATTGTTTTCCGCTCTAAGTGCAGTTAGCATTTCGAAGTTTTTTAGAAGGGCATTCAACAGGATAGTGTATTCTTCAGAATGGTTGTCTATGGTTTCCATAAGGCTGCTTAACTCCTTGTTTCTCAAATTCAATGACGGATAATGTTAAACGATTTATTGTTTACTTGAAACCAAAAGGCTTAATTCTGTATAATATAAATCCGGAAGTTTTCAAAATCAGTTTATCTTACTTTAATTTTATTTATTTTTTCAGTAACCATCGCGGAGTCAAATCATGGAAACACGAAAGAGAGGTGGCTTTTCGCGCGCTCAAAAACGCGACGAAAAAAAGTTGTTGCAAAGCTCTTCGCAAGGTGAACCAGTATCACTGGATCTTCCGAAAAGTGAATTAGCACCAGTAGATCCCTTGAAAGGTGAACCAGTGTCGGTAAATCTTTTGGAAAAGCAAGAAGTGCCAGTAAATGATCCTTTAGTTGATCTTAGAGCAAAAGTTCAGGCAGGAATAATCAGGGAGGTAGTAATTCCGACATGTTTTAACCTTCCAGGCCCAAATGGAGAGAATCGTACATTGACGGGTAATGCTCTGCTTACGGTTCTGAATGCTGTAGAAAGTCTAGGAATAAAATTTACATTCTATCTCGAGGATAATGTCAAGGATCCTAAACAGTTACAGGCGTGGAAAGATACGAACAAAGAGTTTATGGACAGGTGCGGCGGTATTAAGGATATTGAAGAGATAAGAGAAAGTGATGCGTGGAAAAGTCTTCGCACACAACTCGAAACAATTATGCTATCGGATACTAGTTTTCACACAACTTTGCAGACTGATGTTAAAAATGCACTTGGAAAGCACCCAGAATGGAAGGAATCAACAACATATCACATTATCGCCACGACAGTTGATTGTTTGTTCTGGCATTTACCTAGCGCTGCCGAAAATATTGGAAAAGCAGTTTCTCTATGGTATGCAAGTGATTTTACTAAAACTGCAACTAATGCTCGCTGGAAAGCGACCAAAGACTTTCAGCGGGTAGCTAAGAGTCTTGTTCATTATAAATACGATGTAGATAAGCTTAACCCGCTCTATCAGCCAGCTCAGCTAGAACATAAGAAGGAAGAAACATCTCCAAGGCAAAAAGAAGGTTCTCCTGCAGTGGCCGATGCTTCTGTGATGGAATCAAAGCAAGAAGGACCATCTGTGTGGCAAAGTTCCACCGAGCTCCCAACGTCTGTATCTTCATCTTCTTCTGAAGCTAAGACGGTTACTACGACGAGCACTACTTTGTTGAAACTTGCCCGTCGTGATGACGCTAGTGACAATGTATCACCTCGCAGTAGGGAAGCAGTATCTGTGCTCCACGCGAATCGCAATGAAGCAGCAGCGCTTCCGTTCGATATGAATCGCGTTGCAGTAGATTGTTTTAAGGTCTATATGCAAGCTTATCCAGGAAGTGCAGCTAACTTCCTGGCGCAATATACGACGGCTTGTTCTACTATACAACACCAAAGTCAGCATTATTCTCCCCCCTCTTCTTACCGTAGCCAATATCGTTCACCTCTTTATTCACCGGAGGGAGATGCGTCGATTGACAAAAAATCTCGACGCTCTTCTGAGCGTAGCCAACGCCATTCACCTCCTTCTTCACCAGAAGGGGCGCCGGTTGAGAAAATATCTCGACCGGGTAGCCCCCCTCTTGATCCTTTGCCAGCAGTTGCACAGCCAGCTCCTTTATCGTCAACTGCTTCTGGTCTCTCGGGATGGAGTATGTTTGCTACTAGTGCTACCACTGCTGGTACTGCTGCCAACGTCATTGCCCAGCAGCGAGGAGCACAACAGCAACAAAGCACTTCACCTGTTATGGTTCATGCTTCTGCTCCACGTCATTCTAACTAGTATCTGCACCATCTCTCGTGGACAGGACGTCCACAAAAACTCTCTAGCCTTATTGAACATACAACTGGACACGGAAGTCCCCTGTTTTCTCTTGCAACAGCAGAATCTCATATTTACAATGCATTTTTAGTGTTCATCCGTATTTATCAAAACCAGCTGTAACAATCTTTGTTATAAATTTCGAGGGTTTTTATTATGCCAGCCGAACAATTACTAGTTAGGCCAGACGCGCTTGAAAAAAATAAGGTTAGACTGGATGTTTTGATGAATTACACAAAAGCTCTAACTCGTGACGAGGTAGCTGTTTTTTTAGCCAGTTATAGCAGAGCTTATGAGTGTGATCCAGCAGCATCTGATGTTCTGTCGGAGTTTTTGATAAGGTATACGAAATCCTTCCCTGTGCAGGAGAAGGCTGTTTTTGTAAGCGAGTATACTACAGCCTGGATGGAAGGAAAATCCTTTGAGCTGCCACCTCCTCCTTCATCGATGTCGACAACTGGCGCTAGCGTTTTACCAACAGCCGGTTTTTTTTCTTCCACGACGATTGCTGGCGTTACTGCCAATACCGGAACCCCGAAGCAAAACCAATCCCAAGCCACTTCAACTGTTAGAACTTATGCTCCTACTCTAGGCTGTCCTGGCTGCTAAGCACATCGGACATCAAACCGGACATGGAAGTCCTTTTTTATAAATAAAATTCTCTATAATCAGTAACATAAGCGTTAAAAAAACCGGACATTTTAATTGAATGCCATCTACGCGAATTTTAAATAAGGAATTTGTCATGCCAGCATGCTTTTAGCTGGCATCCAGCGACTTAAAGACATTGGATGCCAGCTAAAGCATGCTGGCATGACAAAGGGTGGGTGGCTTATCCGGAATTCCCTTCCTGTTTAGAGTTTGCTTATTTAATCCCTCAAAAATCCCAATCAGTTCTAAATTTGACCTATTCAGAAAATCCCCCATCCCTATTTACGGTAAAATAAAGCCATAAAATGAACAAAAGGAGTGATGCTATGCGAAATATTGCACTGATATTGTTTTTAACATTTGTCCTGTGTTCCTGTTCAACTTACGGGCCGTCGGAGGGAACCTCTGCAGCAACGCCGATTCCCAAACCAGCGACAGCCGAAAACAAACCCACACCGAATTATGCGGCGCGGATGCCTAACACGATTGCAGCTACGGGTGAAAAGGTCATCATCGTGGATCCAAATGTGCATGCGTGGGGAGCCTACGGTGCAAATGGGGATTTGATACGCGGTGGGCTGGCCACAGCGGGCGGCAATTGGTGTCCGGATATTGGTCGACGCTGCCATACACGATCGGGTAGTTTTCGTATTCAATCGTTAGGTTCGGCATCGTGTAAATCGACTATTTATCCTTTGCCGCGGGGCGGTGCGCCTATGCCGTATTGTATGTTTTTCAATGGTAACCAAGGATTACATGGTTCATACAATGTGGTAGATGGAAATGCGAGTCACGGGTGTGTGCGTTTACATGTGGACGATGCGGAATGGATACGGTTTGATTTTGCTCACATTGGTACGAAAGTGATTGTGAAGTCGTATTGATCGATTGTTGCAGGGAAATGGTGGGCACGCTACGCTTTGCCCACCATTTCATTAGATCTTTTCGCGAATCACAAGATGTTCCGTATCAACACGCTTCACGCCTTTCACAGCAGAAGCTATTTTCACCAATTTATCCGCCTGTTCTTGCGTATCAACCGTTCCGCTCAGCGAAACTACCGCATTTTCCGTCGTGACATTCACGCTGGGAATATTTCTTTGAAGCAACAATTGCGAATGAATATAACCCGTCATCGCTGCATCTTCGACAAATAGCGCAGGATTGGGAAGATGGGTTTCTGTGGATGCAGCTGCTGTTTTTTCTGCAATGCGAGGAGCAGAGCGTTGAGTCGTGGGGGTGTTTTTTGCAGTGTCTTCTTCTGCAGGGCGCGCGGTATTTTGAGAAGCATTCGTTGAAGTATGATTCGAAATAGCGTCTGAAATACTGCCGATGGAAATGGCTTGGGATAATTGGGACATCAATCCAAAGAGCAGGCCTAACAATACAATTTTCATTTTCATATCTATAATCTCCACTAGTATTTGTCATTTAGTACTTGTCATTGCGAGGAGCGCTTTTTGCGACGAAGCAATCCAGAAAGGCATTGCAAAAGTCCTCTGGATTGCTTCGTCGCAAAAAGCGCTCCTCGCAATGACAGATGCCAGCAATGACGGGTGCTAGCAATGATGGATACGGGTAATGATGGCATAACAGAAGTGAAGGATTATAGATTTATTCGAATAGAAATCCAACCACAAACCGCGTGGGCCTGGACAAAAATTTATTCGCGCCCACCACGGTCGGGGCAGTATTGACTGCATACAGTGCAGCGGCATTAAAATCCTGAATATCGCTCGATAAAACAATTTGCACATCTGAAAAATATCCTTCCGGATGCAAGACTAACTCAACATACACTTTACCTCTCGCGCCAAACATCCCTTCGATTTTAGGATAATGAAAATGCGCCGAGAGAGAACGTCCTAGCAATTTGACGAGCGGATCCACGATGGCACGTTTATCGCCGACTAATAAAATAGGCGGCTCGGCGTTATTTAACCGATTCAGAGCTGTATTGACTTGATTTTTTTGAATGAGATTGCGGGACATTTCTAAAATCGATTTGGGTTGAAATGAATTATTTTTAGGAATGGAAGAGGCCAGTGTGCCCGATTTATTTTGCATTTTTTGAATGGATGGTGCACTCTGTTGCGCTTTCATGACAGGTTGTGTTTGAGCCGCACTGCGCGCGACAGCCTGTTGAGCGGCAGGCGTGATGTTCCCTTTATAAACATACGAAGGGATATACAATTCCGGCGATTTTTCTTCTATTTTTTTCGGATTAAACGTAAAAATGAAAGGGCCGCTCAACAAAAATAACAAGAGTAATGCATGGAAAATGACTGATAACAAAAAACTCTGTCGGGTTGATTTTGTTGTCATTGGCGTAATGGTTTTTAATGGGCTGGAAAAGACAGTATATACCCATTCTTATGAGGCTAACATGAAAAAAATTAAAATGAAGATCAATGCTCAACCTACGTATTTATCTGGGCAATCTTCCCAGGAAAAACAATGTTTTTTATGGTCATATGAAATAACTATTGAGAATGAGAGCAAAGATGACATTGTTCAACTGTTACATCGACACTGGCGAATTACGGATATGACTGGGCATGTGGAAGAAGTGCGCGGGCCAGGGGTTGTTGGATTGCAGCCTCTCATCAAGCCTGGCAAAAAATTTGTTTATAGCAGTTTGTGTCAACTGGCGACACCGCAAGGCATCATGGAAGGACATTACGAATTTCAAACGCTCGACGAAGCGAGTTTTACCGTGCAAATTCCTAAAATGGTTTTAACTGCACCGGAAGAAGTTGCTACGGCGTTTCGCGCTCGGTTGCATTAATTAGTCGCTGGCGCGAAATTAAAAATTGTTTTTTTGTAGGGTGGATTAGCCCCGCACTTGTTGCGGGGGTTTTTTGCATCGTAATCCACCAAAGTGACTGCGAAAAGGTGGATTACGTCGTAAAAAACCCCCGCAACAAGTGCGGGGCTAATCCACCCTACATTTTAATTTCGCGCCAGCGACTAATTACCAATCACTACTGAAAATATTATTTAATTCACTTATTACATGGTTATCTTGCGTCATCACAGACAATTCCCGATTATCGTCCAGGGAAGGTTTGGTAAGATTAATCGATCCCAACAAAGCCCGTTGGTGATCGATAATAATCACTTTCGCATGAATGTGATAATGCTGGCTATTATGAATCATCACGCCGGATTTTTTTAGAAAAGCTATTTTGTTATTTTGTAATTTTTCAGGTGATACCGATAATAAAATTTTCACATCGATACCTGCGCGAGCAGCTTTTGCAAGCGTGCCGATGATTTGATAGTCAGTGATATCTTCCGCATAAATATCAATCTCTGAATGCGCGGATTGAATGAAGCGCGTTATTTTTTCGCGACTATTATCGGGGCTCCACACTAAACGAGGATCAGTGATAGTCGTGTGTTGGTGTGCAACGTCTGCGTCAAATACCCGTTTGATTTCCTGAACCTCATTCGGATCTGTCACCACTAATGCAAAATTACGCTCTCGGGCGAAGCTGGAGTGCGTTAAATTGAACGTCATCACGACCGCAGTTTGTTGATCGAAAATAAAGGTTTTTTGATGGGTGAGTTGAAATTTTTTATCGGGCCAGGCGAGAGAAATATTTTCTGCGCGTAATGCGCGAATAGCGCGATTATTTTCATAATCGGATTTGTAAGGATGGGGTTCGATGAGGATCTGGATTTTTTTTCCGTTATTTTTAGCGCGAATGAGTGCGTTCATAAAAGTTTTATCGGTAAAACCATAGATGACGAGATCGATAGACGATTGGCTATGGTTGATGGCATTCAAGAGTGGCGCGCGCCCTGCGTCGGGCTCGATGATTAATTCATCGGCGAAAGTTAGAGATGAAAAAAGAAAAAAAATAAAAATGTAGAATATTTTATTCATTGTTGTGTTCGCTTATATTAGTTTGACTGGTGGATTACGACGCAAAAAGCGCGTCTAATCCACCCTACATTTTCTCATCAGAGATTGGAGAAGGACGTAGGGTGGATTGGTGGATTACGACGCAAAAAGCGCGTCTAATCCACCCTACATTTTCTCATCAGAGATTGAAGAAGGACGTAGGGTGGATTGGTGGATTACGACGCAAAAAGCGCGTCTAATCCACCCTACATTTTCTCATCAGAGATTGGAGAAGGACGTAGGGTGGATTGGTGGATTACGACGCAAAAAGCGCGTCTAATCCACCCTACATTTTCTCATCAGAGATTGAAGAAGGACGTAGGGTGGATTGGTGGATTACGACGCAAAAAGCGCGTCTAATCCACCCTACATTTTCTCATCAGAGATTGGAGAAGGACGTAGGGTGGATTGGTGGATTACGACGCAAAAAGCGCGTCTAATCCACCCTACATTTTCTCATCAGAGATTGAAGAAGGACGTGGGGTGGATTGGTGGATTACGACGCAAAAAGCGCGTCTAATCCACCCTACATTTTCTCATCAAAGATTGAAGAAGGACGTGGGGTGGATTGGTGGATTACGACGCAAAAAGCGCGTCTAATCCACCCTACATTTTCTCATCAGAGATTGAAGAAGGACGTAGGGTGGATTAGACGCGCTTTTTGCGTCGTAATCCACCGTTTATGCAATTTCCTCTCTCCCCGAAAACGCATGGGCGAGTGTTCCGCAATCAATATATTCCAGCTCGCCGCCCAAGGGGACGCCGTGCGCAATACGCGTGATTTTGACGTGGTAGGGTTTGATGAGTTCTGAAATATAGTGGGCGGTGGCTTCGCCCTCAACGGTGGGATTTGTAGCGAGGATCACTTCTTTTACTTCACGTTGGGTCAGTAACGCGTTCAATTCTTTCATGCCTAAATCATCAGGACCAATTCCATCCAAAGGAGAAAGATGGCCCATCAACACAAAATACAATCCGCGATAACTCCCCATTTGCTCGACAGCAGCCATATCGCTCGGACTTTCAACAACGCAAAGCAAACCGTGATCTCGATTGAACGAAGCACACAATGCGCACAGTTCTGTTTCACTGAATGTCCGACAGTTTTTGCAATGATGAATATCATCCATCGCAGTTTGTAATATTTTCGCCAACTGTTTTCCGTTATTGCGGCCGCGTTCCAACAATTGAAACGCCATACGTTGCGCTGTTTTCGGCCCGACCCCGGGTAAACAGCGCAATGCTTCAATGAGTTGTTCGAGTAGTGGGCTGAATTTCATGTGAATTATGTAGGCGGTAAATCAAAACCTTCGGGTAATTTAATGCCTGTTAACACATTCATTTTTTCTCGAGTGCCACGTTCAATGCGCTCTGCTGCATCATTAATTGCTGCTGCAATGAGATCTTCAATAATCGATTTCTCTTCTTTGAGGACTTCTGGATCAATCGTGACGCGTTTTGCGTAGTGCTGACCAGTCATCACAATTTTAACCAAGCCGCCGCCTGATTGTCCGATCACTTCCATTTCTGCAATTTGCTTTTGAATTTCTTGCATTTTTTTCTGCATTTCCTGTGCTTTTTTCATTAAGTCATTCAGGCTGGGTTTTTCTAATGGCTTATTCATACTATTCATTCCTATCTCAAAAAAAAAATAATAAAGCAGTATAACAAAAAATTTACACGGCGGTAATTGAATTCGGATCGAGCGTGGCTTCAAATACATCCATAATTTTTTGTACCTGCGGGTTGTTTTGAATCAGTGTTGCTGCATCGGCATGACGTTTTGCCTGTTTTTCCCCTTGTTGCTGCGCGGGTGTATTGAGTTCCGTTTTCGTTATTTTAATTTCCAGTTGAATCGATTTGTTAAGATGTTGAATTAAAGCCTGTTCTATTCGTTCGACTAATTTTTTATTGAGTAGAGATTCGTGTTTGGCTTCCAGAGAAAGCTCAATCTTATGCTCAGATAAACGCGTCAGCGCGCAATGCGAGGCGAGGGCGAGAGCCATCCCAGACAAGGGCAGTTTGGATAATATTTCAGTCCAAGTCAGAGGTGCTGAGGCAACCGGAGCAGCCTGAGAGGGTGCGGCAGACACTGTGTTTTGCGTTTGCGGCGCAACAACAGGATGAAACGCCAACATGCGCAACATCATCATTTCAAATCCTTGATGTGCACTCGGTGCGAAAGGTAAATCTCGTCGACCTATTAAACCGATTTGATAATACAATTGAATATCTTCGGCCGAAAAAGTTTTAGCGAATTGTTGAATTTGTTCTGAGTAAGCACGCACATCCGGAACGATTTGTGCAATCGAAATTTGATGCAAGGTCGACAATACATCTTCTAACACTTGATTAAAATCAGGACCGTGTTGTGCGAGTTCCGTGATTTCAGTCAACAATTGTGAACCATTTGATTTTGCCAATGCATCGAGCAAATGAAAAATAACATCCTGATCCATGCAGCCCAGCATCATGCGTGTTTCTGTGGATTTCACATTCCCAGCACAAAATGCAATCGCCTGATCCAGCAGGCTCAGCGCATCACGCATACTGCCATCAGCTGCTTGAGCGAGTGATTGCAGTGCAGCTATTTCAAATACAATATTTTCTGTTGTGCAGATATGAGCAAGATGTTGCGTTATTTTTTCGATGGGAACGTGTCGTAAATTAAATTGCAGACATCGCGATAAAATCGTAATAGGCAAACGTTTGGGATCGGTTGTTGCCAATAAAAATTTCACATGAGCGGGTGGTTCTTCTAATGTTTTAAGTAAGGCATTAAAACTGTGATTCGACAGCATATGCACTTCGTCGATCAAATAAATTTTGTAACGCCCTTGAGTCGGAGCGTATTGCACGTTATCCAATAATTCACGCGTATCTTCGACTTTTGTACGAGAAGCCGCATCGACTTCAATCAAATCCAGACAGTTCCCAGCATCAATAGCCTTGCAAATAGAGCATGTATTGCAGGGAGTAGAAGTGATTCCCATTTCGCAGTTGAGGCATTTCGCGAGAATACGACCCAATGTGGTTTTCCCTACACCGCGCGTGCCGGTAAAAAGATACGCATGATGCAAACGTTGGGAATCCAGTGCATGCGTCAGCATGCGTAAGATATGTTCTTGTCCGACCATTTCTTGAAAAGTACGAGGGCGCCATTTGCGTGCGAGGACTTGGTGGGTCATGAGTGTTTTCCTTGCTTTTTCAAAGGAGGCAGCGCATATCAGCCTGACTTCGGCGCCCGAATCTGTCATTACCGTTGCTTCCTTCCGGACCTGGCGGGGTTCACAACATATCGTCGCGAAGGGACCAATACTTGCTGCCATAACTGGCGGAGAGAGAGGGATTCGAACCCTCGGTACGTCGTTAAACGTACACACACTTTCCAGGCGTGCGCCTTAAACCGCTCGGCCATCTCTCCTAGTTTCTGTGGCGTGTAAGAGTAAACGAGAATAGGGGATTCTGCAAATTTTTATGATTTGGTAAGAGTATTATTGTTTTGAAGAGTAGGGCTTTCAGATCCAGATGGGGCAATCTCTCGAGCATTTGGTGACTTAATGATTGTCAGGTCTGATACTTTTCCTCTTGGTGACGATCCTGGTTGTGGCGCAGGCGCTGGTGATGATGATCTTGATTCTATCAGGCGTTCTGGTTCTGGTGATGATGATCGTGATGGTCTTTGTGATGGTGATGCATTACTTAGACGTCGATTTATATTTTGATCGGAGCCAGGAATCGGAATAGGAGAAGAAGCTGCTGTAACAGGAACAGGATCAGAACCAGGAATAGCATCAGGATCAGGAATAGCATCAGGAGGTTCAAAATCAGCATCACGATTAAGAATAGAACCAATGCTAGAAATGGAATCATGCTGACTAGATTTAGAATTAAAAAAATTAGGAGCAGAAACAGAATGGAGGCTACGCTCAGAATCGGGAATAAGAGCAGCATTAGGAATAGCATCCAAAACAGCATCAGGAACCGCCTTCGGTTTGAAAATCAAACGACCCAAACCTTTTACACCACCGACGATTAACTCCCCAGTTACTCTCAGCAGTTTTACAGCGAGGGGAATCCCAGCACCGACTAAAGCGCCTCCTAAACCCACAGCTACAGTCAATCCCGATGCGATAGAACCGGCACTGATTCCAGAGGCGATTGCCCCAAAAACAGCTGCGCCGGGAAGAGCGGCAGCACCCATCGAGAGAGCGCAGGCTGCGCCTACAGCAGCACCGACGAGGGTCAATAACAGAATTTTTTTCCAACCGACCTTACTCAGTTCATTCAAAATGAAACCAACGGGTGAAGCGAGCGCGCCTCCCAACACAATGGCTGAGGCACCAATGGCGGTAGCCGTGCCCGCGGAAACTGAAAGTCCCGCTGCCCCTGCAATGGTACTCCCAATAGCAGCAATGACTCCTCCTGCAATCCCGCCGCTTAATACGGTTGCCGCTGCTCCCAGTGTTAATACGACGGCGGCTGTGATGTAGGGATGTTTTTTGATTTCTTTCCAAAGTTTAATGAGGAAAAAATCTTCTGCAGGTTTTATTTGTGTTTTTACAATTTGAAGATCGATTTCTATTTTTTCTAATTTTCTTAAAACTTGTACGGAATTTAAATCATTAGGTGTTTCCAGTCCTCTTGCTTCATTGTATAAATGTAATAAAAAAACAGCATTGGCTTCTTCGCCGTCTCTGACGCGTCGTGTCAATTCTTCTTTTTCGATTGTGCGCCCATCGAAATAAGACCAGATTCGTGCCCCTGTAAAAATATTTAAACCCAATGCGAAACATTGCGATCTAATTGCATCTTTAACTTGCTTGATTCGTTGATCAATTTCTTGCTGATCGGGCGGCTGTACTAATTTGTTTTGTTCTAAATAAGTTTCTAATCGTTGAGACAGCCCTCCCAATTGTGTCTTAAAAGGACCAGCGAGGTTTGCCCAGTGCTCACTTTTGAAGTCTGGAAAAATTTTCCGCGCTTTTTGAATCTCGTCCAGAGACTTGTCGACCCCTGTAAGGGCATTTTGACAGCCTAAAGCCCAGTCTAACAGGTTTGTTTCGGGGCGCCCGAAGGACTGGGGATCCTGCTGTTTAAGCTCGTTTAGTTCAGCGATCATTCCGTCCAATTCTGCCCTTAAGACGCGCATATCAGCGTTGCATACATCCGCAAAAAACTTATCTACTAATCCTCGTTCGTAAAAATAATTAACTCGATGAAAAAAATAATTGAGATTATTAAAATTAACAAAGTGGTGGTTTTGATACTTATCAAAATTCTGAACAAGATCTCTCAAGGTGTCTGCTTCTTTTGTCTGTGTTCCAGCACACGCATTGATTGCTTCGACTAATTTTTCTTTGTCAGGAATGACAGTTGTCAGTAATTCTGCTAAGTAGAGGCGATCTTGAGTTGTCTCATGTTGTTGAAAACGTTTTGCGTGAATAAATCCGTAACCTGCTTTTTTTATAGGATCTTTAAAAATAAGATCATCGTCGATAAGGAAAATGCGTGAATTACCTTGAATGCCACCGCATCCTGGGAGTTGTTTTGCTGCTTCCAGTAACGGACTTTTATCGGTACCGAGTTGAGCGTCCGATATTTTTTCTTCATTTAGATGTGTCTTTATTAAGTCAATATCTTCTTTTTTTAGGTAGGAGCGTTTTCCATCGGAATGAAACCGATTGAACGTGTGATCTAAATAGGCCAGCATTTCTTGCTTATCTTGTTTATTATCTTCATGGTCACTGAAGGCACGCTGAGAACCTAGAACAACACGATAGCCGCAATACTCTAATACTTTAAATGTAAGATGAACCAGAGCTGGATCAGAGATAAAAATTTCTGCTGCTCCTTCTCCATCCGGGTCGAATCGTAAAACTTGCAGCGTTTGATCAAAATCAACAAAAACAACCCCCTCGAATTGTTGCTCTTTCGATTCAGGGGGAGAGCTAGGGGTTCTTGGTAATGACATATCCACTCACTCTATAGTTATTAAGTTATATTTTTAATTATAGCCGCAAAATCTTATCAAATACTTAAAGCAGGTATTTTATAACTGATTTCACAGGAAAATTTTTAACGCTATGAAATACAAAGAAAAAAATAGCGCCCCATTTCCCTCTTGGCTCGCAATGACGAGCTAAGAGTGTAGTGCAGAGTGAGTAATCACAAAAAATTTATTTTGAAAATAACACCGTTTGCAGGATTTGTTCGTATATCTCTGTTAATTCAGCTAAATCCGCGATCCGAACATGTTCATTAACTTGATGAACGCTCGTTGCACAAGGCCCTAATTCAATGACTTCTGCGCCGGTAGGTGCAATAAAACGCCCATCAGATGTACCGCCATCGGTTGATAATAATGGATCTAAACCCGTGAGTTCTTGAATCGTTTCTTGAACCGCAGCAATTAATTTCCCGCGCTGAGTGAGAAAAGGATCCGCAGAATGGTTCCATTGCAATTCAAAATTAAGTCCACATTTTTCGAGTGATTTAACCACACGATTTTGTAATTCAGAAACCGTGATCGCTGTTCCAAATCTGAAATTAAAAAATAATTCTAATATTCCTGGCACCACATTCGTCGCACCGGTGCCTGAATGAATATTCGAAATTTGGAAAGTCGTCGGCGGAAAATGCGTATTGCCTTTGTCCCATTCCGTTGTCGTGAGTTCATGTAAAACAGGGGCAACCAAATGAATCGGATTTTCAGCGATATTAGGATAGGCAACATGACCTTGTTTGCCAAACACCGTTAATTTTCCGTGAAGAGAACCGCGTCGACCGACTCGAATGCGATCACCTAAGAGTTGATCGCTACTTGCTTCGCCGACAATGCAATAATCAATCATTTCATTGCGATTGATTAATTCATTCATCACTTTTTTTGTGCCATCGATGCTCACACCTTCTTCATCACTCGTGATGAGAAATGCAATCGATCCCGGATGATGAGGATGATGTTGAATAAAACGTTCTGCAGCGACGGCCATCGCAGCTAAACCACTTTTCATATCCGCTGCGCCACGGCCATACAAACATTCATTTCGTTCTGTCGGAATAAATGGATCACTTTCCCATGCAGACAAAGGACCGGGTGGAACGACATCCGTGTGACCCGCAAATACAAAAAGAGGCGCAGTATTTCCACGTCGCGCCCAGAGATTTGTCACTTCACCGAAATGCATAAACTCAATGGAAAATCCAATTGCTTTGAGTCGATCGCTCAAAATATCCTGACAGCCCGCATCATTTGGTGTGATCGAGGGACACGCGATCAATTGTTTTAATAAATCAAGTGTGGGCGACATCGGCTGCTTCACGTAATAATTCATTGAGAGCGACTTTGCTACGCGTTTGTGCATCCACTTTTTTGACGATCACTGCGCAGTAAAGACTGTATTTTCCGTCACGACTGGGAAGATTTCCAGGGACAACGACAGAGCCTGCAGGAACACGGCCATAATAAATTTCCCCGGTTTCACGATCATAAATTCGTGTGCTTTGACCGATATAAACGCCCATCGAAATCACAGAATTTTCTTCGACAACTACGCCTTCGACAATTTCAGAGCGGGCGCCGATGAAACAATTATCTTCGATGATGGTCGGATTGGCTTGTAACGGTTCGAGCACACCGCCGATTCCGACACCGCCGGATAAGTGCACGTTTTTGCCGATTTGCGCGCAAGAGCCGACAGTGGCCCAGGTGTCAATCAGCGAGCCGGAATCAATGTACGCGCCAATGTTGACGTAAGAGGGCATTAAAACCGTGTTGCCTGCGATAAAAGATCCGATCCGAACGGTCGCGGGAGGAACAACTCGCACGCCGCTCGTTTTTAATTCTTCCGCTGAAAATTGATTGAACTTGAGCGGCACTTTGTCGAAATACCGCGTAAAACCTGCATCAATCATTTGATTGTCGTACAAACGAAAATAAAGCAGTACGGCTTTTTTCAGCCATTCATGCGTTTGCCAAGTGCCATTGATTTTTTCAGCGACACGTTCTTTGCCCGAGTCGAGCAATGAAATAATTTCGTTGACGGCATCTTTAAGCTCGGAAGAAGCGTTTTGAGGGGTCAGGTTCGCTCGGTCGTTGAAAGCGGTTTCGATGATGTTTTTTAGCATGTTCCATCCTGTGAGAGATTGTCAATTTGTGCTAGCATATCGCATTTTAGTCATCAGATGTAGGGTGGATTAGGCGCTCTTTGCCGTAATCCACCGATGAAAGGTGGATTACGAAGCAAAAAGCGCTTCTAATCCACTCTACGAAACAGATTGGCGATGAGATACCAAATATGCGAGTCAGAGTGCCGAGAGTAAAAATAGAGCCCAAACACATTACGAATGCGTACGTGACTTATAAACGATTATTCACGTATGTGCGCCGCTATTGGATATCGCTCGTGATTGCGTTGGTTGCCAGTGCGGTTTATTCAGGGATCGATGCTTGGTTCGTTTATTTTTTAAAGCCGCTCATCAACAAAGGCTTGGTCGCAAAAGACCGTGAGTTTTTAAGAATGGCCCCTGTGTTAGTTTTAGTGGTATTTATGCTGCGCGGCCTCGCCAGTTTTTTTTCGAATTACAATATCGCATCGGTATCGCGTAATGTGATTATGAAGTTGCGACAAGATTTGTTTGCGCATTTACAAAAATTACCCGCTCGTTTTTATGATCATTCCACCTCAGGCCAGATATTATCCGTCATTCTCTACGGTGTTGAACAAGTTGCGAATGCGAGTGCAGATGTTCTCACGACAGCGCTTCAATCTACTTTTTTAATTGTGGGTTTGTTGATCGTCATGTTCAAAATCAGTTGGAAGCTTTCGCTATTGTATTTCATCATTATTCCCTTGGTGACGTTGATTATGCGTTACACCAGCAAACGCGTGCGACGATTGAGTTTAAGCATTCAAGATTCCATGGGACATTTGACGCACACAGCCGAAGAAAATATTGAAGGATACAAAGTCGTGCGTGGTTTTGGTGGTCAGGAATATGAAAGTGAAAAATTTAATAAGGCAACTCGCACCAATCGACAACGCGAAATGAAAGTGGTTTCAGCGCGCTCATGGAGTGTTTCAACGGTGCAAATGGTGGCGGCGATTGCATTGTCTACGACGTTGTATGTGGCCACATGGGACATTGCCGGTTCGATTTTATCTGCCGGTGGATTTGTGACACTGATTGCAGCGATGCTGGCTTTGTTAAAACCCATGAAAGATTTAACGACGATGCAAAATAAATTGTATCGAGGACTTGCTGGTGCGCAAACGGTTTTTGAAATGCTGGATGAAAAAATCGAAGAAGACAAAGGAACGCGTGAGTTAAATCGAGCTCAGGGCAAATTGGATTTTCATCACGTGGGTTTTGCTTATCAACCTGATCGACGTGTGCTCGAAGATATTGATTTCAGCATCAATCCAGGGGAAATTGTGGCATTAGTGGGACGATCCGGCAGCGGTAAATCGACATTAGTGAATTTACTTCCGCGATTTTATGCAAATTTTTCAGGTGATATTTTATTGGATGATGTATCGATTCGCGATTATCGACTCGCTGATTTACGACGTCAATTTGCGATGGTTTCACAACATATTATTTTGTTTAACGATACGATTCGAAATAATATTGCATACGGACGTTTTAGTCAGGCGAGTGAAGCAGAAATTAGATCGGCCGCTCAGGCAGCTTATGCCTTGGATTTTATCGAGCAATTGCCGAAGGGATTGGATACGCTGGTCGGTGAAAATGGCGTATTACTTTCCGGTGGTCAGAGACAACGCATTGCGATCGCACGCGCTATTTTAAAAAATGCACCTATTTTTATTTTGGATGAAGCGACATCGGCATTGGACACAGAATCAGAACGCTATATTCAATCAGCGTTGGATGATTTAATGCGAAATCGAACGACGTTAGTGATCGCGCATCGTTTATCAACGGTTGAACATGCAGATAAAATTATTGTGTTGGATGAAGGTCGCATCATCGAAACAGGAACACACGCTGATTTGTTATCACGCGAAGGCCACTATGCAAAATTGTACAAAATGCAATTCAAAGAAGTCGAGCCTGTGGTTAATGCATCCTAAGCATTGGTATTCATTCCATTGGATCACTTTTTTATTACTTCCTTTTTCGTGGTTATTTCGTTTATTAGTCGCGATTCGTTATTGGCTTTATCAATTTCATTTGAAGAAAAAAACCTATTTTAATGTCCCAGTGATTGTCGTGGGAAATATGACTGTGGGCGGAACGGGAAAAACACCGTTTGTGATTTGGCTGGCGAATCAATTGCAAAAAAAAGGATATCGCCCTGGGATTGTGAGCCGCGGAGTGGGCGGTAAACAATACGCGCAACCGTATTGGGTTGATGCTTATTCAGATCCGAAAGAGGTGGGAGATGAAGCGGTATTACTCGCTAAACGCGCGCATTGTCCCATGATTGTGTGTATTGATCGAGTGGCGGCAGTGAAAACGTTATTACAAAAAACGAATTGTAATATCGTGATATCAGATGATGGATTGCAGCATTATCGTTTAGGTCGTGAGATGGAAATTGTGATTGTGGATGGCGCGCGTGAATTTGGAAATGGGCAATTGCTTCCCGCTGGGCCATTACGTGAGCCATTAGGGCGATTACAAAAAGTCGATTGGATTGTGATAAATGGTAACAGTGATTTGCGTCATCCTGTTCTGCAATCCAATACATTAGTGAAGATGAATTTAAGTGGCGATATTTTATGGTCGATGGTTGAGCCGCATAAAAAAATATCATTGGATCAGTTACATCAAAAAACAGTACATGTTGTGGCGGGAATTGGTCATCCGCAACGATTTTTTTCTGCGTTGCGTGATCGTCACATTGAGGTGATCGAACATATTTTTCCGGATCATTATCTTTATCAACGACAGGATATTTATTTTGAGGATGATTTACCGGTTATTATGACGGAAAAAGATGCTGTAAAATGTGTGGAGTTTGCCGACAAACGACATTGGTATTTGCCAGTGGAAGCTCAAATGGATTTGACTGTGGAGGAAATGATATGCAAGCGTTTAAAAAAATAGTGGTGGGATTAGTAATGTGTTTGTCGATGGAGCAGGTGATGGCAGTGGAGTCTACGACGTATACGGAAGATAAACCTGTTGTCAGAGTTGAGGCGAAAAGTCCTCAATTTTCTATTCGATTAAAATCGAATCCGACGACGGGGTATTCTTGGTATTTGCGTAGTTATGATTCGAATGTGATGCAACCGGTTAAACAAGTGTACGAGCCGCCGGTGAATAAAAAATTAATCGGCGCGCCAGGTTATGAAGTGTGGACCTTTCGAGTGAAGCCAGCTGGATTTGTTGTGCCGATGCAAACGGTGATTCGTTTTGTGTACGCGCGTGCGTGGGAAGTGAATGGGCAGGCGAAGCAGGTGGTGTTTCAAGTGACGACGAGTCGGGAATAATTTTGGAGTAACGCGAAGCCAAGATTCTGTCATGCCAGCATGCTTTTAGCTGGCATCCAGCGCCATCTTTCGATGCATCAATTTAAAAACCACTCTGGATGCCAGCTAAAAGCATGCTGGCATGACAGAATGGAATTCGCGTGAACAGGGTGTGGATTAGGCGTTTTTTCATTTTTTTTCCACCAACATTCCATTTTGAAAAACCAATACCGCTGGCGGAGAGCTATTGTACGTATACTCGATCATTTCAATTGACGACGAGTCGGGAATAGAGCTGCGATTCTGTTACAAAACAAAAAAAGCTTAGCACGCCTTCCTCCGCAGGGGGAAGGTGACGCGAAGCGTCGGATGGGGGGAATAATTCGTTTGTTTTCTTGCAGTTTCAAAAAGCATTTTTAACTTCCCCCATCCGGCCTTCGGCCACCTTCCCCCTGCGGAGGAAGGCGTGCTAAGCTTTTTTTGTAATGAAGACAGAGAAGTTATTTTCTTTCGACTAATTTCCCACCCTCAAAAACCAATACCGCTGGCGGAGAGCTATTGTACGTATACTCGATCATTTCAATGGGTTTCTGGTCATTACTTTCAGTGCCTTTACTCACCGCTATCGGATTGCCGCAAGCATCTTTAACACTCTTTGCGCTATCACCAATGGAGATTCCCTGAAGACTTTGTGTGATTTGACCAGAAGCAGATGATCCGCAAACAGTAGTGGTTGCGAGGCTCATGCTATTCACCGTGATATTAATGACTTTGCCGTTATTAAATGCAACAGTCATTTTCACAGACGCTTCCTGACCACTGTTCGTTCGTGTTTCTGTGTATCGTTTCATTTGAGGATGAACGTAAAAAGTCCATTCTTGCGGACCATTATCTTCTCCTTTCACCGTTTTTTGTGAATCAGGTTTTCCGCATTGTTGTTGAACTTGTTCAATCGTATCTCCCATATTAATTTGATTAAAATTTTTGGGGCAAAACATTGCAGATGCTGACGTGGATAAACCGAGTAGGGCGAGCCATGTAATCACTTTGTTCATGATATCCTCCGTGTTAATTTTGCAGCTGATCCAATATAACTTTCAGGGGTGAGCGCCAGCAATTGTTTTTTCGCATCGACTGGCAGCGCCAATGTTTGAATGAATGCTTGCATCGATGCTTTGGTGATGGCTTGCCCGCGTGTGAATTCTTTTAATTTCTCGTACGGTTTTTCGATTCCAAAACGACGCATCATCATTTGCACGGGTTCAGCTAATATTTCCCAATGATTATTCAAGTCTGTATTCATTTGATCGACATTCACGACTGCTTTATTCAATCCTTGACAGGTAGATCGATACGCTAAAATCGAATGCCCGATTGCAGCGCCCATATTACGCAGCACAGTCGAATCCGATAAATCTCGTTGAAAACGAGAGATGGGTAATTTCATCATCATGTGACTGAACAGTGCATTGGCCATCCCCAAATTCCCTTCAGCATTTTCAAAATCAATCGGATTGATTTTGTGCGGCATCGTTGATGAACCCACTTCATGTCCGAGAGTTTTTTGGTTGAAATAATGCAGTGAAATATATCCCCACATGTCGCGATTGAAATCAATCAAAATGGTATTCACGCGAATAAATATCGCAAATAACTCAGCCATATAATCATGCGGTTCAATTTGAGTGGTATATAAATTAGGAACCAGACCTAATTGTAAAATAAATTTTTCACTGAGTTCGCACCACGCTATGTTCGGATACGTTATTTCGAATGCATTGTAATTTCCTGTTGCGCCATTTAATTTCCCTAAAATAGGCGCATCGATGAATTGTTTTATTTGTCGTTGCAAGCGTGCGATGATGTTTGCTATTTCTTTGCCGAGCGTGGTCGGCGTCGCAGGTTGGCCGTGAGTGCGAGATAACATCGGTTGGTCGGCGTATTCATGTGCTCTATTTTTTAAAATAGAAATCAATTCATTCAGTGTGGGTAAAATCACTTGTTTGCGTGCAGTGTCTAGCATCATCGCATACGCTAAATTATTAATATCTTCGGATGTGCAACCAAAATGGATAAATTCAACAGCATTCGTTAGCTCGGAATTTTTTTCGATATGTTCTTTAATAAAATATTCGACAGCTTTGAGATCGTGATGCGTGTTTCGCTCAATTTCTTTGATGCGTAATGCATCTTGCTCAGAAAATTGTTCGATGAGGTTATTTAAAAAAACATTCGCTGTTTTGCTGAGCGGTGGCAGTTCGGGAAGATTCGCATGCTCTGCTAAAAATTGTAACCAGCGGATTTCGATGAGTACGCGAAATCGGATGAGGCCATATTCGCTGAAAATAGGGCGCAGTTCATTCATTTTTTCGTGGTAACGCCCATCAAGGGGTGACAGGGCAAGTAATGTCGTCAGATCCATAACCTATTCCTTCTATAATTCCACCACCTAAACATTGATCGCCCTGATAAAATACCACGGACTGTCCTGGGGTAATCGCGCGTTGGGGTTCTGCAAATTCTATTTTGTATTGCGTTTCATTCACTCGCTCAATCATACAAGATTGGTCCGCTTGACGATATCGCGTTTTCGCAAACGCTTTTAAGGGTAAAGATGGCGCGCACTCAATCCAATGAACCTGTGAAGCAATCAATTGATTGGCATAGAGCGAAGGATGATCTTGCCCTTGCGCAACGATCAACACATTTCGTTCTTTATTTTTTTTGACAACATACCAAGGCGTTTCACTCGCATTTTTTAATCCGCCAATTTTTAAACCTTGGCGCTGGCCCAAGGTATAAAACATTAAACCATCGTGTTTGCCAATCGCAATTCCCTCAATCGTTTCAATATCACCAGGCTGGGGAGAAAGATATTCACTTAAAAATGCCTTAAATTTTTTTTCACCAATGAAACAAATGCCTGTGCTATCTTTTTTGGAATGAGTACGCAATCCTGCTTTTTTGGCGATTTCACGCACTGTGTTTTTATTTATTTCACCGATGGGAAATAAACTATGAGCGAGTTGTTCTTGCGTTAAAGTATATAAAAAATAGCTTTGGTCTTTTTGCGCATCCAATCCTTTTAATAATTGAAAGGAATGATTTTCAGTCGATCGGCAACGCGCATAATGTCCTGTTGCGATGTAATCAGCACCTCGTTGTTTGGCATAATTTAAAAAGGCGTTGAATTTAATTTCTTTGTTGCAAAGAATGTCGGGGTTGGGTGTGCGACCGGCTTTATATTCGCTGAGGAAATCCGTAAAAACACGTTCCCAGTATTCTGATGCAAAATTAATGCGATGCAATTCAATTTGTAATTGATCACAAACGGATTGCGCATCTGCCATGTCAATGCTGGCCGGGCAGAATGTGTCGGTATCGTCTTCTTCCCAGTTTTTCATGAACACGCCTTCGACGTGATGGCCTTGTTCTTTCAAGAGAAGAGCGGCGACGGAAGAATCAACGCCTCCTGACAGTCCGACTATGATGTGTTTTCGTGTGTTTGAATTCATATTGAGACTTGCTACTATAACCGGAGTTTGAATTTTATGCGATTAAAACAGAGCCGCTCAAATAATTACAGAGCCGCGACCGTTAGGGAGCGGTGCTTTTAATGTTTATCCAAAAAAGCACCACTCCCTAACGGTCGCGGCTCTGTTTCAATAACGGAGTATTTTATAATGACGTATCAACACATCACCGTTCCAACCACCGGTCAAAAAATCACAGTGAATCCAGATTTTTCGTTAAACGTGCCTGCTCAACCGATTATTCCCTTCATCGAAGGTGATGGAATCGGGGTGGATATTACCCCCGTCATGAAAAAAGTCGTTGATGCGGCAGTAGAAAAAGCCTATCACCGGAAACGCAAAATTCACTGGATGGAAATTTATGCCGGTGAAAAAGCAACGACCGTTTATGATAAAGATACTTGGCTGCCAGATGAAACATTGAAAGCGCTGGGCGAGTTTGTGATTTCCATCAAGGGGCCTTTGACAACACCGGTCGGTGGTGGGATTCGATCACTGAATGTGACGTTGCGCCAAGAATTGGATCTCTATATTTGTTTGCGGCCAGTCCGTTATTTTCAAGGGGTACCCAGTCCTTTGAAAGAACCATGGCTGACGAATATGGTGATTTTCCGTGAAAATTCCGAAGATATTTACGCGGGCATTGAATGGCAAGCAGACAGTGCAGATGCAAAAAAAGTCATTCGATTTTTACAAGATGAAATGAAGATTAAAAAAATCCGCTTCCCTGAGCACTGCGGAATCGGTATCAAACCCGTATCAAAAGAAGGCACATTTCGGTTGGTCAAGGCGGCCATTCAATATGCGATTGATCATGATCGTGATTCAGTGACCCTAGTCCATAAAGGCAACATCATGAAATTTACCGAAGGGGCTTTTCGTGATTGGGGATATGAAGTTGCGCGTGAGCAATTTGGTGCGAAACCCCTAGATGGCGGGCCTTGGCACGTCTTCAAAAATCCGAAGACAGGGAAAGACATTGTAATCAAAGATGTGATTGCGGATGCCTTTTTGCAGCAAATCCTCATTCGCCCAGCGGAGTACAGTGTGATTGCGACTCTCAACTTAAATGGCGATTACATTTCAGATGCCCTAGCAGCTCAGGTTGGTGGTATTGGGATTGCCCCGGGCGCCAACTTAAGTGATGGCGTGGCGATGTTCGAAGCAACTCACGGGACAGCACCCAAATATGCGGGGCAGGATAAGGTCAATCCAGGCTCACTGGTTTTATCGGCAGAAATGATGTTACGGCACATGGGCTGGGATGAAGCAGCGGATCTCATCATTCATGGAGTGGAGGGGGCGATTGCAGCCAAAACCGTGACTTATGACTTTGCGCGACAAATGGAGAGTGCCCAATTGGTCAGTTGTTCCGCGTTTGGGGATGCCATCATTAATCATATGAAATAATGAACATTTCTTGATCAGCGTTTTTTACTATACTTAGGTTATAAGAATTAGAAAAACGCAGGCGTTTTGAGAGAAATATGATCAATTTTTAGAAAGGACTCCAATAATTATAATTCATTTGGCTGTTTTTTGGGGGCGCCAATAGATTTTTTTCTAAGATAAGGAAAAAATAGTAGATATAGGCTATGGTTAAGGTAAGGGTATGAGTATTGAGCTAACAACAAAAGTGACAGAATTACAGGTACAGGAGACAAAGCCTCAGCTAAAAGAGCCTCTCATGTACCGGGTTGTGATGCACAACGATGACTATACCCCGATGGAATTTGTAGTGGTTGTGCTGGAAACTTTTTTTAATATGGAAAGAGCAACAGCCACTCGAACGATGTATGAAGTTCATACCAGTGGCAAAGCGATTTGTGGAATTTTTAGTAGGGACGTAGCAGAAACAAAAGTGGATCAAGTAATGGACTATGCAAGG
>Ga0207055_1081_pt1 | contig 24204 bp, 30 predicted proteins | sample Alteio_BWMinCont_57_FD_153293 | JGI IMG/M metagenome (GOLD analysis project Ga0207055, IMG submission 153293) | Enriched cells from forest soil in Barre Woods Harvard Forest LTER site, Petersham, Massachusetts, United States -... | ecosystem: Environmental > Terrestrial > Soil > Temperate forest >...
TGGGTCGTGAAACTTTAGGAGCATGCCGAGGCGCATGAGGACCTCGTAAAAACGTGCATCTGATATTCGGCAACGATTATCAACAACTTGCTGCCTAATTTTTTAGAGCAGTAACGTCGGAGGACAGTACGGTGATGACCGTCCCGAGACGCCACTTTAGTCACCTCGATCTCAGGCTGTTTTCTCCAGGGCCTAAGATTTAAATTTGCTGGGGGACGGGTTGCAGAAAGGGTGTCGTTGCTCGCTCCGCAACCTAAGTTAAACCAACGACTAAGCGTGTAGCCCGCCTAAATGCGGATCACTTGCGGACGAGGGTTCGATTCCCTCCGCCTCCACCAAATTTGTATACAAAATAAAAACCCGGGTGTACCCACCCGGGTTTTTATTTTGTCCACAATTAGGTCGAGAGCAAAGGGCATCGAGTCCGATAGGCCAGGGTTCGAAAAAAGTAGCAGGATGCTACTTTTTCGCGAGTACGCGTACTCGCGTCGAGTCCCGAAGGGACAAGGCCATGGATGGCCGCAGCATTCCCTCCGCCTCCACCATTTCCCCAACTGAGTAATTTCAATGAGTTACAAAGTTGGGGAACTTTTTTGACGAACGTGAATTCGGCAACTTAGCGAAATCATTCGGTAGTGATTTCCCTGTATTTCCCGCCGAGTTCGGACATCTTCCGGCCGAGATTTGGCGGGTCTTTCTTTACATCTATTTTTATAGATGTTATATTAAAATAGATGTTGGGAGTGGGATTTGCGCTGGCAAGTTAATTTTGTAGACAACGTGAAGACTCAACTTGCAGCAGATCTGGCTTCTGGAGCGATCAACCATGAGGATCTTAGGATTATCAAGCGATGGGTTGTTGAGGTTGAGAGTCTTGGGTTGGAGCGCACTCAAAAAAACAAAGATTGGCGCGATCATCAACTTGACGGGAAATGGAAAGGCCACCGAGCTATTTCGTTTTCATACAGCGGGCGGGTAATTTATCGTGTCGAGGGAGATCGTCTAATCGTTATGGTTGTGCGAGTCACCGCCGATCATGAGTACTGATAGTGGAGGTTTTTAAAATGTCAGGAAAATTCAAAAAACTTCTTGATGAACTATCACCCGGAGATGCAACTCCAGGTGAAATTCTCAGGGCCTTCAGAAAGCGTGAGGGCTTTACCCTCAAAGATATGGAGGAAATCACGGGTATCAGGGAAAATAACCTGAGTTCTATCGAGAATGGGCATATTGAGATGACTCAACACTACGCCGAAATTTTTGCGGCGGCGTTGGATGTTCACCCGACTGCCTTCTTGTATCCGAACGGGCATTTTGCTAAAGATCCTCACTTGCTCGCGATCGAACGAAAAGCAAAGAAAATGAAGAAACACGGATAGGGCTATGGCAAATCGTGTAAGGAAATCGGAACATTCAGGCGCAAAAAACGGCGGTGGTCATTGGGGCACTAGGCATGAGGCTAAGAGATTTTCAAAAAAGCTGCGACGATCGAATGACAGTCCTTTGGTTCCGAGGTTCTACAACGAATAGGGCTCCGTCAGCGCCGCAACACATTCATTGTAGCCAACGAATGTCGGCAACTCTTTATCCACCAAATAAATTTCCACTAATTTTCAGCACAATCGCGTTCGCTCGTTGTGCATCTTTGAAGTGTCCAACTGAACGGCGTTTAATTCGAGATCGGCGTCAACAGCGACCACACACAATATTTATCGGCAAGGTCAACAAGTTGAACTGCCTCTGGATTGGGCATGACACCTCCCTCGTGGCGAAAGATCGCCGCTACTTCCAAAAAGTCGTCACTCGCTCCGGGTGTAGGAATTCTGTAGGAGTCGGATGCCGCATATTCGTCGCCAAAATAAATGTACAAACGTCCGCCAGTCCTTTTCTCTTGGGACAACGTAGTGGGATTTGCGGCCATGGTTTTTGATAATGTTATCAGTTGCACGAGATCGGCTCCGACAATCACCGCGTCCATAGCCGGAATAGGAGTCGCCGGTGCAACCATCGACGAGATAAAGATTTTTGCTATGCTCACGACCCCACTGTCGTTGAAACTGCAGTTCATCCGGAATGTCGGATTGTTGTAGCCACAGGTGCTAGGGGCCGTGCATAGAGTGGCTTGTTTATTGACATGCAGGAGTTCTGCGGCATTTGCCGTCGAATAGGTTTGCAACGCCAAGGTAAGGGCAGAGAGTAAATAAATTTTGATTTTCATCCGAGGCCTCCGTTCATATCGTCGGGTCTCAATTACATCCCAGTGACATTTAATTAACTTTTATCGAGTCGATTCACAATTCTAGCTCCATGGTTTTGTAAAGAAACCAAATCTCCATGGCCTGGCCATCCATCAACTTTGAATTGGCCTATGGCCCCTAAATCGCGGGCGTCCGCAAAGGGTCGTCTTCCTGATTTTTAGGGTTTCCGGCGAATTATGCCCTCGGTAGCAGTTACTGTCCTAAAATCCTCCCCACGACCAAGAATAACACCACGAACAGTGCTCTATGCCTTCCTGCTCACTTACGTGAGGTCTAACTAAGCTCAAAGCCAATAAAATGGTGGCCATGGACCCTGTTAGAAGGATTTCTTTTTGGCAGGGTGACGCGTCGGTAAACTTTATGAGTTTATCTCAAACATATGCGAGTACAGGCGATTTTTGACTTCGAATCGTCTCGGGAAATTTTCGAAATCTTTATTTTCTTGTTCCAGAACCTGGCCTTGTAACACGGCCAAACCCATTAACCACGTTCAAGCAGTAGCAAAAATATAGTGAATGTGTTTAGTCGTGCTCGGTCGCATGAGTTCTGACTTTTGGCCGACGTGATTATTCGGCCCGAAAAACGGACCACCGAGTAAGAACTTCAGGTTCCAAAATCGCGCGCTCAAATGAGAAGCCCGAATAGTGGTCCTCTGTTCTTTGGACCGATGAGCCCCTCGCGCCGCTCCGGAGCCAGTTGGTTTGGGAACTACAGCAGGTTAACCAGAACGGACCGAAATGGAGGCTCCGGGCCTACCGCTCTTAGTTGGCTCGGGCCGGGCCAGAACACCTTTGATATGAACCATCGACAACGTTCATCAACAAATAGATCCCCGGATCTTGAGATACCAATAGCTCATAAGTATTATTGCCAATCTTTATGTCTTGATAAAGGGGAACCGTCAGTGTCGTGCCGTCGCAATTGACAGTGATTCGATTAGACTTCGCGATAGCTGCTGAGGAAAGCAAGCAGGCCGCGAGAAGGATCATTTTTTTCATTTTTATGCCTCCGTTTTCAAGTTAGACCAGGTGCCCTGGGATAAACCAGTTGTTTACTAGCAAAGGTGATGCCGTCAAGTTGCAATAACAAACCTTACAGTTTTTACTTGGCGCTTGAATCAGGCCGTTGGTGGTTCAGACGTGACAATTTCAGCCAGTCGAACTCTCGGCATCACAGATTTATGCCTATCCGGAGAGCGGATCGCAAAGCTCAGTAGACGATCTTTCGTCCGTCGACGACACGACGGCGGATCAAAGCTCTGAGTCGTGGTTAACGATGGTGGCCAGGGCCGATTGCAATCATGATTTTTGGAGCTGACTACGGATCTCGGGCGCGGACGGTAATCCATCGCTATGCTGAATCGGACATCATAAAGGTCCGCGATTCTATCCAAGTTCCTCCGCTGGATCGCGGTTTTGCTTCCCCAAAGGCCACTGCCTGCCGGTAGCGACGCTTTTCGCCAATCATTCTATTTGTGACCGCAAATTTTGCAAATCGCACATAGCAGTTGTCGTTCTGGCCGTGAATTTATAATTTAGGCGGGCAGAGAGGTTGTCCATTCATAAAGGGGAGCATATGAAGAAGTTAATGTTATTGATGTTCTTAGCCGCACCGATTTCGTGCTTCGCTGATGGCGAGGCTTGTAACGTTAAACTTTATTGCCAATGCGACAGAGGCGGAGATGCGGCCTACTATTTGGCGCTTCACCAGGTAAATCTTGAGACGGGTGCCGATGTATTTTTGCGGTATGTCCTATATCCGGATGGTTCATATTACCGCGGACAAACTCAAGACAACTGTGAAAGCTTGAGTAAGCCGGCTATTTGTCGACTCTAAGCAGCGGGTTAATGACACTTGGTTGAGAAAATCCGAGTGGCGATTTTCTCCCAGAATACTCGATCACCAGGAATTTGCCCAAATTCTTCCTTCAGTAATGTAGAGTCACCTGACGGCTATCGCGGAAAAGACACCAGTTTCTGTCCGTGCGTCTAGAGCATCCATCTCTATTCTCCCGTTCATTTATTCGTCCGGTGTTGACAAAAATCGTTACCCCCCCGAAATGACCGAGCCGGCAAATTTCGGCACTACTGCCGTCAATTCAAAATTATTAGCCGCTGACCACGGCGCCGGGCTTGCAGTCGATACGAATATCAGGAGCAAGAATGAGACATTCAATACCTTTAGCCACTGTTATAGTTATTTTGACTAGCATTATTTCGATTGCGGCGAAGGCTGACGAAGTGTCGGCCAGATCGTTTATCCAAAATCGATTGAAGACGGATCTTACTAAACATTCCGAAGCTAAAACCTGCTTTATCGATTTGGACCCGGGCACGGTTCGTTACACAGACTCCCTCAAAATCAGCTGCGCCGACCAATACGGGAACATCGTCGTCGATATCAATAATCTAGATATAGCTAACACACTTGTGCATGGCAGTTATGACTATCTCGATGTCGGATATGTGGGAGGATCAAAGGTAATCCCGGTAGTAGTCCAAGTTTTGACAGCAAACGGATTTGATACTCAGCTCGGTCAGCGGTACCAGCTTTTGGCAACGAAAAAGTAAGTGCCCCCCAAGCTCAGGGATGGAAAGCTAACTGTGAAGCAGCGATGTCAGAAACGCAGACCAAGTTGACGTCGCGGAGTTTCGACCGACGCCACTGTACGCTTGGCGCGCGAGTTCCTGAAAAAATAGTGGATTAAAAGACGTACGAGTTGACCGCAAAAAATGATTTTTGCCGCAGATTCGAGACTTCTCGAGTCGCCATATCCTCTTAATTTGTTTATAAATTTGGTTCGCCGAATCATGGATGCGTTATTAAATCCACTTCAAAAGCGCTCAAGACGTCTGCTTGATCTCATTGACGTCCTGATTTCGTAGATTAAAGCTTCCGTGCGGAAAGGCACTGAGATCCTGCTCTGACGAACAAAATCCCCCGTTGATGACTGCTTTGGCCAAAAAAAATGGCGGCCCAGTTAAGGGACTGCCATTTTTTAGCGAGATTTAGTCATTCTCATTCAAACTCAAGGCTGCTGATTTGTTTCAGGACTCTTCTGGAAACACAACGCTCATTGCAAAAAGAAGTCTCCGTCGTTGGGCTGAAGCACAAACTGGCTGGCAGTTTCGCCGGTTGAAGCCCTTAAGCGAGGGCTATCAAAACTCAAAGTCACGACAGAGCCTTGGGGCGGATTGAGGATGACGGTTCCATTCTCATAATCCCGGCTAAACGTACCATTGGCATTAGCCGCGACGGAGACGGCGGTCACGGCCTTTCCTAGGTTGGCACTCCACATCGGATGCCAAACGTGGTTGTGAAGATCATCTCCAAAGAGAAAGTACCCGTTTGAAAATACCAGCGACAGTGCCAACGGGAAGCGGAGGGAATTGTCGTTCGCGATAATGGTGCCCCAGGCGTCGAGGGCCGTAAATGCTGGCTGATGGAGATGATCTTGAGCCCACAGCAAATTTGCTTGAGCGTTTTGCCAATCAGGAAAGAAGCTTTCGCCGAATCCCTCCATATAAATTCCGTTTAGATAAGCCGCTGTCAGCTGCGGTCGGCTGCCATTGACATTAGCAACGAGGATTGCGTCTTCGCCAACGGATCTGCGAACTCTCTGAATTAAAGCGAGGTGCGCGGGCGTTTCCGTATTCCACCAATCGAACATACAGCCGTCGAATGCCCCGGTGGCGACTACCTTTTGGCAGAGCGAAGCGACCGAATTTTGAAAATCGACATTTGAGAAATCGAGCATGAAATAATTGGCGGTAGAAGTTCCGGTGGTCTTGGGAACTCGGTTTCCCGAGGCGTTCCGCAACCACCACGGGGAAGCCTCGGGCAAGTACGTGGAGATCGCGTCGTGATATCTAATTTCGGCCAACATGATGATGTGAGGATTCAAACTTTGCAATGTCTTACGGAGCTGGAGAACCGTCGCCAAACTTTGGGGGGTAAACTCCGTGCACAGCCCCTGGAAAGCGCCATTCGCGCATTTTAGTCCCCAGGCACTCCAGCTCTGCCAAATCAAATCATGCTTGGCGAGATCAGCTGCCGCATCGCTGGAATTGACTGGAGTCAGCGGCTGCCATGCTTGAAAGGTCGATGGATAACTTCTGCCAGTAACGGCATTGGCCGCGAAAATGGCTTGCGATGGCCTTCGGGAAGGTTCGCTTCTTATCGATCCTGTCGAGCAAGCTGACAGCACCAGTGCGCACAGAAAAAACGGTACTTTCATCCTCAGTTCAAATTCCTGTCCAAAGTAATGGTCTTCCAGGAAAGATTAACGTCGCCCTAACGTTCCGTCACACCAAATTTGAAGCGTTTTCAAATCGCTCAAACTCGTTGAGTCGATTGTGCAAGACGAGATAATCTGCCGCCCACAACAATAGGGGACCAAGATGAAGACATTGATCGCCACATCCATTTTATTATTGGCTTTTGCAGCCCATGCCCAGGAGCGAACTGCCGCCGAGAGCCTTTTTAAGGTGCAAGATGGCAGTTGGGGGAATTACCCTGCCTGCAATGATGACAGTAACAGTAGAGATTGCGCCAACGGCTATATTTGCTGGGGCAACCAGTGCCTGCCGGAATACTGCCACATGGGTTGTGCTGACAATTCCCCCTGCTGGCCCGACGGCACGTGCAACTACGGCGAATAAGCCACTGGTGCGGCTTAGGAAGTCAGCGTGGGAAAAAGGTTTTGCGAGCGAAGGCGCCGTTCATGGCGGCCAAACAGAGAGCAAGGCTTAAACTTCAAACATATCCAAATTGAGTTGAAACGCAGCTTCATTCGCGGATGGGATTATGATCTTATCAACCTGTTCTACAAACCTAAAAATTAAATCCCTAATCTTCGCGGCGTCCTCCGCGGAGATAGTCATCAGGGCACTATAGTGCAAATTTTGACTTTTGAGGGCGTGCATTTCTTCGATCGCGCGGAGACGAAAATTCTTATGATGGCTTAGAATCAACGGGTCGGTGGCGGGAAGGTGAATTCTTTTTTCGGCCATAGAATATCGCCCGTCAGCTTCGACGACTAGACCTTGTTCCAATAAGAAGCGCAGTATGTTGGCCAGTTCGTCTCTCTTTAGGCCAATATGCCTAGCTATAAAATCAATTTGATTTTCGGCATGAATCCCACAAAGCATGTGGACTGCGCCATACGCCCAAGAAGAATAGTAGGTACCTCTAGCATGTTCGGATATCTCTTTCGCTCGGGAATCAATTTTCTTAGCCAAGCTGTTTTGATCGGCCAGCGATAGTTTGATCTCAGCATGATAGTGCTCACGCAGCCTATTACTCCCGGCTCGACCGAAATTGAGAAGTAGAAGAAAGTGTTTGGCCTCGTCCTTGGTATGTTCGAAAAATTCGTTTGCCATGAGGCCGTGATCGATCGAGAGGTCGGGCTTGCCTTTCAGGACCTGAGATAAAAAGGATTGTTGGCATCCGATAAACCGCGCAAAGGCACTTTTTTTGCCTTTGCCCGCCAACTTCTTGTTCAAATAGTCCTTGTAACTCGAATAGTTAAATACCATGTCACCCATAATTTATAAAATTATAAAATACCCGCTTATAATTTAATTACACGAATCTAGGCAAAAGAGAAGACTTCCCTTAAATTTTTTTCTAGAGCAAATATCAATTCGGAGGAGGAAGCACGATGAAATTCATTTTTGTTTTATGCGCAGTCTTTACGAGTGCCGCGGCGCTCGCTGGTGGGGCAACTAGCGGTGGTGGTGGTGCCATGGTATGTCGGGATCAAAATAAGAAAATTATCTCCGCCCAACTGTTAGATCTCTATGAGGGGAGTGTTCGCTATGGCTATTCAATTCCAAAAACAGCAAAGGATCCCAACCAAGCTTTGCAAGCGGCGATTTCCCGATTGAGTACAGATGTCTTTGCACAAGCACGACTCACTCAATTTGCTGCCGACATCGTGCAGAGATTCCAGTTTTTGCCAAATGGTGCGGGCCTTAACGCTCCCCCCAGATCTTGGTGAAAGTGCTGGGGTTGTAGTTCAAGACGGCTGCGAGATTGAGGGTGTCGGATATTACGAAACCGATGGATCACTTAAAGTCGCAAAAGCGGTGTTTAAGGCTTTTTCGCCGACTGATCAAGCAGCCTTTATATTACATGAGGCGTTTTATAAATCTGACCGTCTTTTTGAAGGCGCAACCGATTCATCGAACGCGCGTCACGTAAACGCGGCATTGTTTTCAATCTCGGTTGACGACAACGGAGTTCTACAACTCGTCCTACCTGTATTTGGGCTGGTCGCTGATGCTTGGGGACCGGGTCGTCTCTTTGATGTGATTTTAGATTCTCCTTTGGAGATCGGGACGCAGATTGATTTTCTGGCCCCGACTTCGCTCAGCTACAACTTTTACGACGGTGATGAATGTTGGGACTACACAGCGGGCCGCGCATACGGTGTGAATTCGTTAGATGGTCCTGGGTTATCTGGTCCTGGCTATCCTATTCAGGCCCTGTCTGGAAACCATAGAGTTCAGCTCTATCCCACCCCCAATGATAACTGCATTAAACTCACTTTCATGGTGGAAATTGCTAGTCCCAGCACCATGGGATTTCAATTTAGCCAGGTCAGCTCCGGCGCTGTTTATTATTCGGGTCAGGCCCAAGGCACGAACTACATACAAGTGGCTCTGAATGTGGCAGTGAAAGCTACAGTCGCGCCAATTCCGATTCCGTAATTCATACATGGGCCATGGGGCTTGAGCCCCTAAGCCTGAGTTCGGAGCATCGAGACCGCCTCGAGTATCCCATTTCGCCTGTATAATCCTTGCCGACGCCGATTTTCAAAGTTCATATAATTGTTGCATTCGATACATTTCTCGCGGGTTGAATTGACCCCGTTCCCACCCCTCGCCTACACCGAGCTCAGCCAAACCATTAAAAACCGGGGGGGATTTAAATGGGACTGGGTCTATCGAAGTCTTTGCTTTTTGCTGTGCTCATAACCATAAGCGCGGTGGCGCAGGCAGGGCCCATGACCTTTGGGCCGGAGTGGGAGCTAACTTCAGCCGATCTCCAAGAGGCACCTGAGTTCCATGGCGGTCCCGCTCCCAATTGCCCCGAAAAACAGGCGCAAATGTTGTTTGTAGAAAAAATCCGCGAGCGCTGCCAGAAGTTGGACTGCACAGTGACCGGAAAACCTGGCAAATGGGACACCGATTTTACCGTTCAATTCACTGACGGTTGGTGGTTCAAAGTCAGCTACGATCCCGCGGTTGTCGAAATTACCGCCAAACCTTCAACGCTTGAGGAACTTACGGCCCGCGAGGCGCTGCTCGATGATGCGATCTTTGCCACCGGCGCCGAACTTGGATTGAAGCCGAAGGCCGACAGTTCAGCGCACGTCAATTTCGGCGTTAACTCAGCCTTTGATGGAGACCCCGAACTCTTTCTGCGTTTCTTCGTCGACTATGCCAATCATCCTGATTTGACGATGGGCAGCCTTGGCTATGACGACCCTGAAAACTCTCCGCCATTGGCACTCTTGAAGCAGCAGCAGCGTGATGCTCTACAAGAAATCATTCGCGAATTCTACACGGGACAATTCAAAACCGTGGCGGCGCTCGCCCGCGCTATTCAAGACCGCGTTTACACCAGCTCCTACAATCCCGACTGGGGTGGCGCAACCCACTATCAAGCAATTGGCTTAAAGACGGTGAATCGCACCGATCTGACCAAACAAGACGCGCCAGAGGAATTACGTTCGGTTTTCAGTCAGCTCAGCGTTGAACAATTCGTGCTGGTGGGACGTTTGCTCGAGGGTCGCATCAACTATTTGAAGACCGTAAAAACTCCGATCGTTTACACCGGAACAACCCGCGCCGACTTTACGGCCTCAGATTTGAAAAATCGCTTTTATATTTATGTCACAGAGGCAGGAATGAATTACGCTGACTATAAAAGTCTGCTGCCTCTTTCGGTGCAAAAGGCCGCGCTTAGCCCATTCCTAACCGACAATGCCAGCATAATGGCGCGTCTGAAGGATTTAGAAAATTTCACCGATCTCTTCGATGCTTCTCCTTGGATTAAAGAGCGTGCACGCCAGACGATTGCAAGTGCCCAGGCGGTCAAAAATCCGACGGCACTAGAGATTGTGGCTAGGGTCAAGGCACTCATCACAAAGGGATGCGAAGCACTTTTGATGGGGTCAGCTATGCGGGCCGGATTGGCCCACTGACCTTATAGTTATCGGCCTGCGGTTGCAGTTGCGTCGTCGTGTGTTGCGTTCTCAGATCCGACGGTAGGGTTCACTGCTGCAGGCTGCTCCACTGGAGCAACTTGCAAAACATCGAAGGTCGTACGTCGCCCTAACGGGTTGTGAAAGTAAGATTGATTGTAGTCCAACGATACTTTGGTGCCAGTCTTCAGATAATCCATCATACATTTTGCCATGTCTTGATCTCTGACTGACATGTAGGTGAATTCGTTTCCTGAATCACCAACTTGCATTTCGATTTCCCACGACTTATTCCACAGACCTTGTTGGCTGACCTTCACGATACGGCCAGTGGAGTTACCATCTGCCCTTCGCCCGCTACCAGCGTGGCCAGCTTGGCAGGGCTCGGCCGGGGATTCAGACTTTTGGACTTCCTCGACGCCCGTGATGACGTAATTCGTGTCATTGGCGAATGGATTTTGAATCATCGAGTGCTTGTACTTTAAAACGACATATTTGCCCTTTGCGTTCTTGAGCTGCTGCACGAGGTCTTTGTTGCTCAAGTCTACGCTGAACTTCCAAGGATTAATGGTCCGCTCACCGACGCAGGTTTCCGGCTCTTTTTCGCTACCACATTGATAAGTGTAGGGAACTTTTAGAACTGTGGAGGCATTGCCAATGAGCAGCTCTCCTTCGCCTGATCTGAGCAGACCCTTTTCAGAAAAGTCGGTCAATTGACCCATGCGCAAGCCTTCTGAATAGGTGCCAATACCATCGGCGGCGGTATTCCAGCTTAAAAAAACGAGCGTAATTCCAGCTATTAACTTGGTCATATTTGGACTCCCATTTAGCGCTTCAATGAATGGAATTAGCAAGGAGAGGGCCCGGTTTTAAGCATTAGGTAGCGCTATATTGGCGCTAGGAGTGTCCTTAACCGTAAGAGCGTAAATTGGCTACCGGCCGTCAAAGGCATTGACGATGTTAAACGCCGTTCCTGACAACGAGCTTCTGCTTTTCGCTGTCCCAGAGCTGAAAATCAAACGTCGTCAGCACTTCGCTAAGGTAGATTCTTCTTACGCCAGCGAACAACGATTCGTGCTGCCTGTGGCACGCGGCCAAGTTGTAATTCGGAATCGCGATCGAAAGATGATGAAGATGATGATAGGCGATGTCGGCCGTAAACCAATTCAGAATTCTAGGTAGAACGAGCATACTGGTTCCTTCGAGTGCGGCTCGATAAGGATCAACTCGCTCGGTATCCGTTGCATAAGAGTCTTCAAAGTTATGCTGAATCGTAAAGACCAGGATGCCGACCGAACCGGCTAGTGAAGTTGAAGTGGCGTAGAGGAGAAAGAAGTTACCAGGTCCCATGACCTTGCACATGGCAAACCAAATGGCGAGCAAAGCCACATTATTATAGGTCATGTGCAGATAATCTTTTTTTCCTTTCCAATACTTGGTCTCCCATTTTTTGGCGGTATTTACGGCTTCAGAGAAATTGAAGGTCAGCAAAGGCTTGGCGATTTTCGCCAGCATAATGAGATTGCCCAATAGCCAATTGAAGCGAGGATTGAAGAGCACATAGAAAAAACCTGCGGGAATAAGAATTAGCGGCTGTCGGTAGAGCCAATAGTTTTTTTGCTTTTTTTCCGAGAGCTGCGCAAATCGTTCGGTCGAGATGATATTAAAGACGCCGCCGTATTTTACCCAGTCGCCATTGGTGTTGTGGTGATGGGCGTGATTCTTTGACCAAACAAATTGCGGCATTCCCGTAACGACTCCGAGCAAAAATCCGACAACGTGATTGGCGCGCTTGGATTTGAACAAAGAGCCGTGGCCACAATCATGCATCAACACAAAAAAGCGCAGAATAAAAAGGCTAATGACCATGCAAAAGGGAATAACAAGCCAGCGCGAAATTTCCACGCAATAGGCGTATCCGACCCATAGAAGCGCAAAGGGAATCAGCGTAACTAAGACCTGTCGCGCGCCAATGGCATCGGACTTGTCAAAATAGGGCATCAATTTATCGCGCCAAAAAACCGCTTCAGACATGGTGTGAAAGCTATAGTATCATATTCACCGGGTGTACAAGGTTCCCGTTACAGAAGCGCTGCATCCTAGGCTTTAGGCAGATCTTCCATAGGCGACAATCCCGCACCATACCGCCACGACCAGCCAATAGGTCATCGGCCCGAACTTTCGACTTCCAGAAGCAAGGTGCAGTACGCACAGTAAAATCATTTCCGCTGCGATAACGGCGGCTGATGCAGACGCCAACATGGGCAACGGATTGTAAAACGCGGGAAGTATTAACCCTAATGTGCAAAGAATCTCGACCACGCTCATCGCCAGCCATACTCCAGGCGGAATTGCCTTCAGCGACGGCATAGTCTTCTCGGCGGAGTGAGAAAACTTCCACACCGCGCCCATCAAAGTATGCAAGGCGAGCGGTATTTGCAGAACCCATAGAGCGATATTCATAAGACCTCCACGTCCATTTTATTTAAATCCGTGGCCGAAGGTACGGCGTTCTTTTTTCTGTCTACAACGAGTCAAATGATACGCTGTAGACAGAAAAAAGAACGCCGTACCTTCGGACGTGCTTTGCGACGTAGGATTTTCTGATGGACGAAAATGACTTCGAAGGCACGCGGGTGCTCGAAAAGCTGGCCGAGATAGGCAAGGTGGATTCGTTTTTTGAAGCGGTCGACTCAGACGACTTCGCCAAGGCGAAAAGCTTAATGTCCAAAGCCGGCATCGACGCGCAAGCCATTCAGATCGTTTTGAGAAAAATGTCGGCAGCCGACGGGGAGCATTGAATGGATTCTACAATTATTCGTAAGGCCACCGCCGAAGACGCCGCAGAAATATAGCGCTTATGCCGAATACCAGGCAGCTACCAAAAAACTCGTGCCCTTCTTGTATTAGTTCTGCTGAATCATGCACCCGGCGGTGGGCGAGCTCAGTAAGCATGACGGTGGATTACCATCAGCTGTTTTTTTCCACTCGTCTTGATAGGGAGCTTTAACTTTAGTCACAACCGAGCACTCCACGTAGTCAACGGCCGGAACGTCATTCTGCGGACCACCATCGCTGACTATAACTGGACTGACAATGTTTTCTGAGAGGTAAAGACTTCCGTCATATCCCCCGCCGCTTGAACCACGGGCGTACATCGTGCGAAATTGACCGCTAAACTCGCCAGTAACGTTCGGTGAATTTGTGAAGGTATAAGCTTCGCCATAACTGTTGCTGAGACCGGCGTTTTGCAAAATCTTGATGTCCGTCACCTTGATTTCGACTGAGAGCGAGTGGAGGTCAGACTGCGCAGAAAGCTTAAGAGTCTTCGGGAGCGTCGAGTCCTTGATCAAATCAAGGCCAACCGTATCGTCGGGGGTGTCGGTAAGAACCAGGGGCCCGTGCATACGCGTCCAAAGATTACAGGTCAAAACGGCCGAATCGTATTTCGTGGCCAGAAGTTCGGGCATTGAAAGTGTTGAAAGATCCTTGGGCTGGACGACGGGCTGTACGCCGCCGCTTGTGCCGCTGGAGTTCTTGCTATGTCCACAAGCTGCCAAAGTAAAGCTAACAATAAATAATAACAGTTTTGTGTAATACATTTAGATCACCCCGTAGTGCCGCAGTTTTATCATCGGCACAGGGAAGAGGCGAAATCTTTTAGCAATTCTGAAAATAATAGCTGGTTGTCTACCTAGATGTTAATTGTTCGCTGCTCCCGAATCAATCCACTGCTGTAGTAGGGTCACGTTGGCAGCCGAAACCTTCGTTCCGCGCGGGGGCATATTTCCGCTAGCGACTTCGGTATAAAGTAGGCTTTTGGCCGAACTGCCCGGAATAATTAGGCCCGCCTTAGTATTCGCCATAAGCTTGGCGTAACTGCTTAGGTCGATGCTTCCGCTGGGCTTGGTGCCTGAGTGGCAGCTCGTACAAGAGACATTGAAAATTTCGGTTTGGACTTGAGTGTAAGTCGCCGACGGTGGAGGCGGAGTGGGAGTGGGCGTAGGAGTAGGAGCAGGCGCTGGAGCCGGCGCGGGAACCTGGCCTGGACTGAACGAGCCATTTGGCGCACCGGCCGCAATCCAATCGTGAATCGCTTGCACCTCGTTGGCAGTAAGTACTGGGCCACCATCGGGCATGTCGCCCGATTGAATTTCGTTGTACAGAGTTGAGTGCGCGGGATCACCCGGCGTGACCACGCCCTTCGCGGCGAGGATGGAAGTGTAGTTGGTTAGATCAATTCCGCCCGCGGGACTGCTGCCGCTATGGCATGAGGAGCACTTGGGTTGCAGAATGTTCGCCGAGAGTAGGGCAAAAGAATCGTCTCCTTGCTGAGTCAGCGGGCCAGAGCTACTCGTTGGCACATGTAGTGGTGAACCGCAGTTCGCCAAGACCAAGACACTGACTGTGGAAACAAACGCACGGAAAATCATGAATCCCCCTCCTAAGCAGACACGACTTTCGCAAAAAAAGATCGACTTTAAAATCGCTCGAAAGTCCCAGAGTCGAGTTTTTGTTGGGCATCCTACGAAAGCGCTATCGTCGAAGGTCGAGAAATAGTTTCTGATGAGATGCTAACACGGTGGAGAAAGCAAATCCTCGAGGAAGAATGCGCCGAGTTCACCGCGCGAGGCCTGGCCAGACTTGCGATAAATCGCTGAAGACTGTTGCTTGATCGTATGCTCTGAAGTGTCTCGGATGTGAGCTATTTCGCGATTGCTTAGGCCTTTTAAGATAAGAAGTGCGATTTCCTTTTCAGCTTCGCTCAAACTCCACTCATCGAATTGACGATCAATCTCGCGCGATAGGCCTTGTGCATAGGTTTTGGTACGTGCCTGAAAGCGATCGGCTCGCTCTTTCATGCGCCGCACTTGCAGTAGAGCGAGCACGGCGATAACGACGGTGCCAATAATGATGAGTACTTCCGGCCCGATATGCCAAAAGCCTGCGCCTTCATGAACATCATCGGAGATGTCTTTCATAAGAAAGACCAGATTTAACACTAAAGTTAAACCGATCGTCCACGCAATGATTCGTTTTAAGCGCCCGCTCTCCATCGCTTGGGAGAATACGCCATTCCATGGCAGAAAATCAATTCTACAGACCAAACATCTTCATGCGAATCTTACGTTGGTCTAAGTAGCGCACATCCCGCGGCTGATTGCTAAAATAGTTACACTTAGAGCGAACGGGAGGGCGAAACTTCCGAACCCAATAAGGAATAGCACTATGTCTAAGGCGAACATTAGCCTGGCGCCGGAACTGAATGTAAGGTTAAGGCGTGAAACAAATCAAAAAAATCGCCGTCATAGGTAATGGCGGCGGCGGAAAAACCACCCTGAGCCGTCGCTTCAACGAGCTTTATAAACTCCCCTTAACTCACGTCGATAGCATTCAATTCATTGCCGGCTTAAAAACAAGGAATGTCGAAGAGACGCGAACTTTGCTGAATCAAATTGCCGATACCGAAGCGTGGATTATCGACGGCTTTGGCCCGCTAGATGTTATGGAGAGGCGGTTTGCGATCGCCGATCGAGTCGTCTTTGTGGACTTTCCCCTCTGGCGCCACTATTGGTGGTGCACCAAGCGGCAGATCCAATCTTATTGGCAGCCGCGGAGTGAATTGCCCGAGGGCTGCGATGAGGCTTCTCTCGCTTACACGTTTAGGCTCTACAAAACTTTATGGCGGGTTCATATGGTGATTCGCCCTAAGCTTCTGGAAATATTTAATCGTGCTGAGGTTCGCGAACGCGTCGTTAGGGTGAAAACATTGAGTGATTGGCGCCAGGCTTTTAGCGGCCACTTCCCAGTATTTTAGTTTCGACATCCGAAAGTAAGACGGTCATATTGAAGACGCGCTCGCCTTTCGGTTGAGAAAGCTCGATCATCTGATTGATATAACCGATCGTTAGTTGGCGAACCTTATCTACATTTTCCTTATCGACGGCAATGGTGGCAAAGGCTGACATAGTCTTGCGTTCGAACTCAGAATGTTTTCCAATGCGCAGGTGATAATCGGTCCAAAAGCGCAAATAGCGATAGACCGCATCTTTGGAGCTCGAAACGTCTAAGTTATCGGGAAGGGGATTAACTTTGCAGCGGCCTTCAGCTGACCAATTGAGGAGTCCAGCCGAAGTGAGGTCGTCTATAAGCTGCTTAACCAATTTGAATTCCAGGCCCAATCGATCTGCAAAAATGCGCGCCGACTCCGACCGCAACAGGGCTTCTTCTCTATTCAGCAGATGCAGGATGACTTCAGTTAGAGGATTGGTGGCAAGTATATTTCTTAACTTGACCTCCTCCGCACCGAGCTCGTGGGGGACTTTCGCGTCGGGTAAAAATGAGCTCACGAAGCTAGTCCACGAAACCTTCGAGTCCTTCATGAGATGAAAAATGAATTGGGCCGGAGGGGACGTCTGATTGCGCATCCACTTGGTCACGGTGGAGGGTGCAACCTTTAACCTGCGGCTGATATTAGCGTTGGAGTAGTTAGGCAAGTAATACAAAAAGAGACGCTTGAGATCAGCGGGGTCGCCATTCAAAAGAGTTCTCTTTTCCAATTGGTCTCTGACCGGAACTCCCTCACGCGCGCAAACGTCGAGCAAATCGGCCCAGGTAAATACGCTATGTCCTGATTCCCAACGGGCAATTTGATTCGACTTAAATCCGAGTCGACGACTAAATTGCGCGGCTGAGCGATTGCCACGTTGAAGGCGTAAAATTTCAAGAGCAACGTCTTTCATGGGCCGACCCTAGCATCTTCGCAACTTCACGCCAATTATCCAAAGCGCTCTATTTCGTTGGGGAAAGGATAGTTTCCCAATCGAAACGAAATCGGGGGTTTAAGGTCGGTCGGGCCTTCTCGTCCGCAAAATTTGTCTTATTCTGATAGGGAACTTAAGCGAAGGGAAAGAATCTATGCGTTTTATTTTTATTATGGCAATCGCCGGGCTTGGAGTTTTCGGTCACGCGGATTCAGCTAAGCGCAAACCCGCCGCGAATAATGGACCTGGTTGGACTTGTGAGTGCTTTGTCGATATCAATTCTACCTCGCCCAATGCTGGCGCTAGTCTTCACGGTAACTACACGGTATTTACTGCCGAGCAGGCGGCGCTTAACGAATGTCGGGCAAGCGACACATCCGTGTCGATCGCCCGGTGCATTCATCATTCTGGAAATGACTAAGGAATCGCGACGGCCGCACTAATCGTTTTGCCCAAGTCCGCGCTAATCGAAACCGCCTGAACGCTATAGTGGTGGCCGGCGGTGAGGGCAGGAATAGCGACGGAGTGTTGCGTACGCAGAACGTTGTCGCTGGTGCTCAAGGTTTCCTCGCTTGTGCCAGTGTCGGTGAGCAGCACTTGGTCAGTTGCGGGAATGTCGGTTGTCCAGTTCAAAGTGAAGGTTTCCATATTCAGGGCCAGATTCGAAATCACCGGCGCAGTTCCTTGAGTGCAAGGATTGTAGTCGGCAGAAGTTTGCAGGGCATAGTTTGAAGCGTTAAGCGGCTTCCACCCGCGTGTCAGCATTTGATTGTAAGCCGGTTCGGGAACTGAGTTATTGTTGTAGTCGAAGTACATCGAGTTACCATTCTGGCCGCATTGCGGTTCGCTCACAGTTGAGGAATTCACGAGGCGCCAGAGCGGAACCAGCGCGATGTGATAGCGAGGGCCCTGATAGTAGTCGATGCGCGATACGAGCTTGGTCGTCTTGGTCATATGCACGATCGGGCCGCAGCCCATTTGCGTGGGATGATCGCCATCATTGTTTAGCATGATTTGATAATCCTGGCCGGCTTCAGTCGAAGCCAACGACCAAATCGTTCCGTCATCTGAAAGCATGCCGAATTGATAGTCGCCTTCGGGATCGTCGGATCCCAATTGAATCAAGCTTTCAAAGCGCAACGCGAAGTATTCGATAAGTTCGTTGCCCATATCATCTTTAATAGAGCCACCGGTTTGCAGCGGAAAGCCTTCGGTGAATAAACGCGTCGGCACATTGAGCGTGCTGAAAAATAGATTTTCACTTGAGGCATGGCCGACATTTATCATTGACTCCACGTCATGCTGAATGGGCTGGCCCGAAGTCAAATACCAAAGGCTGGCCTTAATGCCTTGTTGAGGATCACTCGAGGGAGTGCTCGAACCGCCGAGAGGATCGCAGACCGTAGCGTTGACCGCATATTTATTGACGTCGTATTGGGATTTAGTGACGGTCGGGCTGTCGCTATCGGCTGACTTATGGGTACATCCTATAAGTAAGCCGGCACCGACTACAGTCAAAACTTGGGCAATCCTTAGCGCGTTCATAAATCCTCCTGATCAATTCGCTTTCAGTTTGTAGGCAAATTGCGCGGAGCGCGATTTTTTTAAGTGAGTTCAACCAAAATAAGGCTCTAAGAGTTTGACGATTTTCGGCGAATCGAAAATTTCGATTCGCCGGCGTAAATAGATTTTACAGAATTTTTTAAATTCAGATTCTCAAGATGAGACGTTTTAAAAATAGAACTTCCCGCCAATGTCGCCGATAATAAAGCCCTGAAGGTCGGGCACGATTTCAAGGCTTGGCGAAATCTCGGCGAAAATTCCGAAGCGCTGTTGGGCCGGAAGAAACATGATTCCCAACGGCATTTGCGCAGCAAGCGCTAAACTGTCCACGCGATCCGCCAGGTAATCGGAGTGATTGCCGATGGGCACAAGTCCGCCAGCGCCGATGTAGGGAGTAATCATGCCTTCGCGCTCGGGAAATGCATTTTTGAAATACCAGACATGCGCAAAGCCCAAGGCGGTATTGCCATAGTCCGAGGTAATGCTGGCGTTGAGTGAAGCGTCTGATCGATACCAATAGTCCGCGGCGACGCCACTGAGGCTACCGACTTGAATACCGACGCCGATTTGGTCAGTCTTGTTAACATTGTTCACTGAGCCATATTCCAAACGCGTGCTCACGCTTTGCTGAGCAAAAGCCGCACTTGAAAGCAAGCCCAGCAAGATAATTGTAAACTTCATGGATTCCTCCCCATTGTGTATCACGTTTTGTGACGTGTTCAGAGAGAGCAAGCCAAGTGCCGGTTTAGATGCGCGAAGAATGGGTCATGGGCGAGTGCGGGAATAATCTCCACGTAAACTCGCCCCGTCGCTGTATCGCTTTACTGACAAAATCCATTATCGACGGGCTGCCCGTCATTCATCGGCACGCCGTTGGGCGTGTACTGATAGCAGTAAGTATTGCCATCTCCGCCGCGTCCCCAGGAATAATGCGATGGACGGTAAGCTTCGCAAAAACCATTGTCGACGGGCTGGCCCTCGTTCATCGCCACGCCGTAGGGCGACCACTGATAGCAATATCCATAACCACCTTGCGAACGTCCCCAATTGTAATAAGACGGGTGAACCGCTTCGCAAAAGCCATTGTCAACCGGCTGTCCACCATTGAGTGCGCCACCACCAACGGCCCATTCGTAACAATAGGCCCAACCATCCTGGCCGCGGCCCCAATCATAGTAGGATCCAGTTCGAATCGGACTATAACCAGTTGAGATCGGTCCATTGGGATCGGTTTGAGTGCCGGTGCAAGAATCGGCTTTGGCCGTTGCCGCGCTCAGCGCGATAAATAAAATAAATAACATTGTACGCATGTGAAATTCCCCCTTGGCCCAAAGTAAAATAAGAAAGTGGGGACTGAGTCAAGGTTGTTAATTGGGAGGAGGTCGCGCTCTGAATTTGACAGCCGCTGCAATATCTCTTAACTGATGCACATGAACAAAATAGTTACTCTTATGCTTATCAAAGCGTTGCCCCTGATATGTGCAAGACCATAAAGCAAAAGGTAAAGTTTAAAGCTCCGCCTGCGGCGATCTATAGATTGCTGACGGATGCAAAACAGCGCAGCACTCTGACTGGCAAAGGCGCTAAAATCGATAACCAGGTTGGCGGCCGATTTTCGGTCGATGCTGGTTACGCAACGGGAATCAACGTCGATCTTTCTCCTGCAAAGCGCGTCGTGCAAGCTTGGCGTTGCAAAGGCTTTCCAGAGGGAATTTATTCAATGGCAGCGTTCGTACTCTCGCCCACCAAAGATGGGGGAACCGAGTTGGTTCTAACCCATCGAGGCGTGCCCAAAGAAATGATTCCGAGAATTGAACGCGAATGGCGCGAGCACTATTGGAAGCGGATGAAGGAATTTCTTGAATAAGATATCTCTGGCTATGGGGTTCGTTTTTCTGAGTTCCTGCTCCACCACGCCAACCAGTCCTGAGGTAAAAAAGGCCATTTCCGCGGCTAAAATCGAGTCGCGAGACACTCTCGAAATTAAAATCGAGAAGTCCCTCAAGTTGATTAATCAAGATCGCTATTTTTTTCCGCCCGGCCCTCAGCCAAAGCTGCCGGCGCCTTTCGATGAACCCTATCATTTGGATTCGCTGCGCACTCCTGAGCAGATCTTAAGTCAAAAAGTGGGTGGCTTCTGCGGGAGTTCAGCCTTGGTTTTTGCGGCAATGTTGACTCAGTCGGGAGTTAAAAATTCAGACATTCAGATTGTCGAGGCCGTACATGCCAAAGACCTCGCTGCCATTTGCCCAAAGGGCGGGGCACCGCGGGCTGAACATCCGCGGGTCGGCGCTAGCGGCCATGTCTTCGTGGCGGTAAAATTTCCCGATGGCGATTGGCGTTTGATAAATACGACCGACGGAACGAATTACGAGAGCATCGGTTGGCTGGAGTTAGAGGAAGTGCAAGCGCAGATGAAACGTCGGCCGGTGCAGATTCCATTTTCAATGTACCGTAACTTTCCGCCTGAATTTCGCAGTCTTGCCCTGGTAGTATTTCAGAGCTGGCGGCCGGATCAGGTGCCGCTGCACACCTTTGAACAACGCCTGAATTTGATCGCCAGTGGGGGGCTCGAAGGCCAAGTTTGTCGCTACGGAGCCAATGAAATGAAGGACTTAGCAACTATTCCGTAGTTCGATGGAATATATAGAATATCTCTGCTTTTTAGATGCGAGCGTTTAAGTTAAAACCTTCTTCGTAACTGCTACTCCCAGGAGGGAATATGAAAAATGCTCTACTTATCGCCGCTGTTTTAGTTTCTGGATTCGCACACGCTTCGGCCGCCGTCGATTACACCTGCGCCGGTTATGTACCAAGCGCAACGCCTAAGAACGGCGTCAGTCAACAGTCCATCAGCTTCTCAATGACTGGAGCCAACGACGCCATCACGATGCAAATTCTCGCGCTGTCATTGGACTCGGTTGATCCAAAGAACGCGTTCTTGACCGCCGATTCCACTTGCAAATTCAGTATGCTACCTGACGCCAAATATCCCGCTTACCGTGTCTCGGTTCAGGGTAAATGTGGGACTTCGGTTAATTGGAACTTCAAAGGCATGTGCTTTTACGACAATTAAAAATCAACGTTGACGTTTGGCGGTCGCCTTAAGCCGCTCCATGAGGTTGAGCGCATCATTCGGCGCCGCCTCTTTGGCCTCGGTGTCGAAATAAATGTAGGCATCGCGCGCGCTCTTCTTTGGCTTGGTTTCGCTCACGCAGTGGGCATCGGCGGCCTGCGAGCCCTGAGTCCAAAGGACCACGCGCTTTGCCAACCAATCGATAGTCTCAGCCGTATAACCCTTTTTGTACTTCGCTTCCTGTCCATGCATGCGCGCGTAGACGAAATCGGCAGTTACATCTTCCATATACGGAGACTTTTCGCCCGAGTGGGCAAACACCACGGCCACTCCGAATTCACGCAACAGCTCGATAAAGCCTTCATTGGCGAATGAGTCATGGCGAAACTCGAAGGCATGGCGAACCGGAAAGTCACCGCTGGCCTCAGTAAAGCTACGGCCCTCAACTTTAGCGCCGTGCTTTTTTGCTAAACGAACGGCACTTTTAGAATCATACGGCAAGAGCTTGAGAAATTTCTCGAAGCGATCGTCCTTGAGCATCACCGATGGCGGAAATTGCCACAGGATTGGACCCATTTTCTGTTTTAAACATAAGAGGCCCGAAGCGAAGAAGTTCGCCAATGGTTCTTCAACTTCTTTGAGGCGCCGAATATGAGTTATGTACTGCGGGGCCTTTACCGCGAAAACAAAATCGTCGGGCGTTTCGTCGTGCCAACGCGTGAAAAATTCAGGCTTTTGCAGCGAGTAGAAGGTGCCGTTGATCTCGATCGAATTCACTTGGCGGCTGGCGTACTCGAGCTCTTTCTTTTGCACCAAACCTTTGGGATAAAAGCCGCCCCGCCACCCGGGAAAGGTCCATCCTGACATGCCAATATAGATTTTCGCCATAAAGTTTTATCGGCGTTTGCGGCAACGTACAATAGAGGTGTCTTCGAAGCCCTTGGCGTTGGGCGCTTTGAAGACCAAACCTTCGACAGTCTCGTCGGAGCTCTCAAGCACCTGCATGCACTTGGTGCTCGTCGTTAACAATGGCAAAGTGCGTACATGGGGCGAGATATAGGATTTTGGCAAAAAGGCATAGCGATCGGCATAGGCCATTGGTCTTAATGTTTTGCCATCGAGCTTGAGCACATCAAAAAGAAACAATTGCCCTTCGGGCTTTAGCCATTCGGCATCGATCACCGTCCACCCCTCTTTGAGGGGAAGAATTCGGCGCAGCTCGGCCGTGATTTCATCGGGCAACAGCATTTTGTGCGGACGACCCTGACGATTGTAAACGATCGGCGCGACGTTTTCGTCAGCCGACAAATGAATCTGCGCTCGATGACCGTGAATCTTCGTTTGTCCGACCCAACCGGCCTTCAGAATCTTCTCGACCGAAGCCAGCGCCGCGCTGATTTCAGTTTTGGGATGCATAGCCTTGATGAACGCAGAAGATGGCACAAATCCTCGCCGCGGAGAGAAGATCGTCTCCTCGAAAATCCCGGGAAGTAGTGTCATTCCCAGGAACGTTAGGACGACCCATTTTAGTAATCAACTGTTGTCACCGGATGTAATTTTTAATTTTCAGAGCCTTGAGCATTTCTAAGAGTTCATCCGGTTTCTTTGTATAGCTTTTGGCTGCTTCTGCGGCACCGGAGCGCGCTTTCATAAGCATTGGCTTAAATAAATTTTCGAGCACTTCCTCGGGCAGCGTTTGCAGGGCTTCCACCACGGCGTCGTAATTGGCCTCAAGCACCTTGGCGTCAAATTTAATGCTTGCAAAGTCACGTACGATCAAATCTTCGGCCGCTTTGCGGCCATAAGCTTTGGAAAATTCCTCGACATCCTCTTCACTTAGGCCGGCGCTCGCGTCCATCACCACATAGGTGACCATGGTTTCATCGCCGAGAACTTTGAAGGAACTGTTTTTTCCGCTCACCAGACGTTGGACGTATTCTTCTTCAGAGAAATTCAGAATGGTGTTCTTGTGGATAGTGGCTTCACCCTCGAAGTGCTTGGCCTGGTCTTGGGCCTCGCGAAAGGCATCGATCGCGGCGGCGACTTCGGCGGGGGGAGAGATGGTGTCGCCCGCGACTTTCTCGTCACCCTTGGTTTTACGAGTTTTGAAAGGATCTAATTTTTTCGCGGTCTTAGCTGGTGCCTTCGCCATGTGAAGCTCCTCGACTGATGTCTATTCTCTCTTCGACATCGCGGGAACCCCACTTTAGTCTCTGCCGTATTTTCTTTTCAGGGACTTAACGCAACTCAGCAGATTAACGGAAGGTCCTAATACAGATTTCCACGGATCTTTGAATTTCTGCACTCGGCCCAATGCGTTATGAAGGTGGA
>Ga0207055_1082_pt1 | contig 24199 bp, 21 predicted proteins | sample Alteio_BWMinCont_57_FD_153293 | JGI IMG/M metagenome (GOLD analysis project Ga0207055, IMG submission 153293) | Enriched cells from forest soil in Barre Woods Harvard Forest LTER site, Petersham, Massachusetts, United States -... | ecosystem: Environmental > Terrestrial > Soil > Temperate forest >...
GCCCTCGCTCGTCGCGACCTACAAAGGACTGCACGCCGCGCCCGAACTGTCGCATTACGAGGAGAAGACCTCGGCGTTCATCGCCAGCCAGCTTCGCGCCATGGGTTACGCCGTCACCGACCACGTGGGCAAATATCCTCCCGCGTCCTCCGAGCCGGGCGCGGAGCATCCCGCGTGGACAGGTTACGGCGTGGTCGCGGTGATGAAAAACGGTGACGGCCCGATCGTGCTGGTGCGCACCGAACTTGACGCGCTGCCGGTGGAAGAAAAAACCGGACTGGCGTATGCGAGTACCGTGAAGACGAAAAACGATGCGGGAGTGGAAGTGAGCGTGATGCACGCGTGCGGACACGACATCCACATGACGACGCTTCTGGGCACGGCGAAGATGCTCGCCGCGCTCAAAGACCGATGGCATGGAACGCTGATGCTGATTGGCCAGCCCGCAGAGGAAGCCATCAGCGGCGCCCGGTCCATGATCGCGGATGACCTTTACACGCGTTTTCCCAAACCGAGCTATTGCATCGCGCTGCATGACTCGGCCGACCTCGAGGCGGGCAAGGTCGGCTACACGCCGGGCTACGCGCTCGCCAGCTCCACGGCCGTGGACGTGATCATTCGCGGACTGGGCGGGCACGGATCGAAACCTGAAGCGACCAAGGATCCCATCGTCGCCGCCGCGCAGTTTGTTCTGGCGCTGCAAACCATCGTGAGCCGCGAAAATTCGCCGTTCGATCCCGCGGTGGTCACGGTCGGATCGATTCACGGCGGAACCCGAGGCAACATCATTCCGGATGAGGTCCACTTGCAGCTTACCATTCGAACTTACAAGGAAGAAGTGCGCCAGAAGATCCTCGCTTCCATCGAGCGCATCGCCAGGGGCGTTGCCCTGTCCGAGGGCATTCCCGAAAGCAGGGCGCCTTTGGTGAAAACCAGCGAGGTTGAATATACTTCATCTACATATAATGATCCTCAACTTACCGAGCGGCTGGCCCGAGTGTTTGAGAAAACTCTGGGGGCGGATAACGTGGTGAAAATGCCGCCTATCATGGCAAGCGAGGACTTTGGAACCTTTGGGCTTGAAGGAAATCAAATCCCCATCTGCATGTTCTCGCTGGGCGCGGTCGACCCGGTGAAGTTCCAGGAGAGCAAGCAGACCGGCAAGCCGCTTCCTTCCCTGCATTCCAGTTTGTTTGCGCCTCTGCCCGAACCGACGATTCGCACCGGCGTGAAGGCGATGACTTCGGCGGTGTTCGAACTCATGAAGAAGTAAAGGCCTAACTCGCGCCTTCAGGTTCGGCGGGACTAATCAAGCCGGTTCTCCTTGGCGCTCCGCGACATGATCGAACGGATCATCGTATACTTATCGTATACTTGGAGGGTGTGGGATCGAAAATGATGACCGACGATGATCGGTTGCGAACGACTCTGGAGCGCATCGCCTGGTTGCAGGATCAGGTAACTCGTTTGCGTGAGACAGAATTGAATGCGGTGAATTACCTGGCGGCGGTTTCCGGCTTCTTGGCTGAGATCGACCGCATGGAGTTTGATGTCGACTCCGCACAACTACCTAGCCCTTGAGTCGGGGCTCCTCATGAAATTTGAACTCGCTCCGGATAATCGAGGCGTCGATAACGAAACTCTCTTGGAGGACCTGCGCAGAGTGGCACGCAACCTAAAAAAAGATTCGCTCTGGGCGGAAGTATATGACCGATTGGGGCGCGTCCACTCAGATACAATTCGGAAACGCTTTGGAAGTTGGAACAAAGCGCTCCGACTCTCTGGCCTGCGCGTGCGCCAGCTACACGGCATTGGAGACGAGGAACTGTTTCGGAATCTGGAAGCCGTATGGAGAAAATTGGGAAACAACCTCGGGGCGAGCGCGACATGCGGCCTCCTTTATCAAGGTTTGGGGACCGGCCATACATCCGTAGATTTGGATCCTGGCGCAAGGCACTCGAAGCCTTCATTGAGTCCGTGAATCATGATGAAACTGCCGATGAGTTGGGGAAACCCCTGACATCTTTGATTCAAACAAACGGCAGCGCCGTACCACGCACAGTGCAATCGATCGGCAGGAAATCCCGGGCGCCCTCGTGGAGATTAAGGTTTCTGGTTATGCGCAGGGACAAATTCAGGTGCCGTTTTTGCGGTGCGACCGAATCAGCCACGCTACACTTAGTGGTGGACCATATTGTGCCTTGGGCAAAGGATGGCCCAACAATATTCGAGAATCTCCAGACTCTTTGTGAGCCATCCAACGGGGGCAAGAGTGACCTACCCATCGACAGCGAAGAGTTGATTTAAGAAGGTCCTAATGTACGACGAAACCGTGGCCGTGGTCGAAAACCGACCCCTTACCGGCGGCCATTTCCTATTAAGCGTTCATTCACCGCGCCAGGCGCAAGCGACCCGGCCGGGTCAATTCGCAATGGTGCGCCTGCTGGGCCGCTCGGATGTTCTCTTGCGGCGACCGATGAGTATTTATGACGTGAAGCCGGTGAGACCAAAGGTCGGCGGTCAGAGACCGCCGCTACAAATCATTCAGCTCCTCTATAAAATCGTCGGACGCGGCACGCGTTTGATGGCTGGCCTCATGCCGGGTGACAAAGTAGGGCTGCTCGCGCCCCTCGGCCATGGTTTCTTTGCCGAGGAATATTTGAGCGAAGCGCAGAAAGCTGATGAAGTCTTGCACGTCGCGGGAGGGATCGGCATCGCGGCCCTGCTGCTTCCGGCGAAAGATTTGGCGCGCGCCGGAATTCGGCAGCGGCTATTATTCGGCGGCCGAACTAAAGACGACTTGGTGGCGCTGGACGAATTCAAACCATTGGTCAGCTCGATGACGCTGGCCACTGAAAATGGTTCGCGCGGCCACCGTGGCTACGTGACTCAGCCTCTGGAAGCTTTCCTCGAGCGCAACCGAAACAAGAAATATCTGATGATGGTTTGCGGGCCGTGGCCTATGCTCGACGCTTCAGTTAAGCTCGCCGCAAAGTTTGGCCATCGCTGCTTGCTGTCCATGGAAAACCGCATGGGCTGCGGATTGGGCGTGTGCCTTGGGTGCTGCATCCGCGTGGATGGCACGGGGCACGGGGCGTATCAGCGCGTCTGCACGGAAGGGCCGGTGTTTTGGTCGGAGAAGGTGATTTGGGAAAAAGAAAACCTGCCGAAAACGTGATCCGCAGATTGCGCAGATTACACGGCCGCTTTAAGACAAGAAAGAAAGTCAAATGGCAAAAGTCAAAAGTCAAAAGTCAAAAGCCGAAAATCGAAAATCGAAGGTCGAAACTCAATCGCCCATTAGAGTCAATCCAAAATCCAAAATCACAAATCCAAAATCCCCCAAGTCATCTGTGAAATCTGCGGATTCGGGGTTTGTTCCCCGCGTCGATACGCTGATCGCTGGCGTGCATTTTGATAACCCGGTTTTGACGGCCAGCGGTACGTTCGGTTACGGCCGGGAATTCGCCCACCTGATCGACCTGAATCTACTGGGTGGCATTGTGGTCAAGGGCATTTCCGCCGAGCCGATGCCGGGCAATCGGCCGCCACGGATATACGAGACCGAGTCCGGAATGCTCAATGCCATCGGACTGCAAAACGTGGGTGCCAGGAAATTCCTGGACGAGAAGCTGCCTTTCTTGCGCACGCTGAGCACCCGCTGCGTGGTGAATGTTTTTGGCTACTCGACGGAAGATTACGTACGCGCCATCGAAATCCTGAATGCCGGCGAGGGCATTGACGCCTACGAGCTGAACATTTCCTGCCCCAACACGCGATGCGGCGGCATGGTTTACGGCAACGACCCGAAACTCACGGAAGAGGTTGTGGCGGCGGCGAAGCGCGCGGCGCGGTTTCCCTTGTTCGTGAAGCTCTCACCCAACGTCACCGACATCACCGTGCTCGCCCGGGCCGCCGAAGCCGCGGGCGCCGACGCGCTGACAATGGTGAACACTTTTGTGGGCATGGCCATTGACATCGAAACGCGCACCCCGCGCGTTTCCAACGTGACGGCAGGACTTTCTGGCCCCGCTATCAAGCCGGTGGCCTTGCGCATGGTCTATCAGGTGGCGCGCGCCGTGAAAATCCCGATCGTCGGCATCGGAGGCATCGCCACCGCCGAAGACGCCCTGGAATACATCATCGCCGGCGCGCGCGCCGTGCAAGTGGGGACGGCGAATTTTTACGCTCCTGAAACTTCGCTTCGCGTCGTTGAAGGCATCCGTGAATTCTGCCGGCGCAAGCTGACCCATCTGTCCGATCTTGTGGGCAGTTTACGGGTTCCGAATGGTCCCGGCTCATAGTCCTGAGAGCGTTTGCAATGTGAACTGTCGAATACTCACCGCATTAGTTATCCGAAACTTCTTAAAGGGTGCGAAGATTTTCCCGCCTCGGTATGGCGGGGACTCCGTGCTCTCAGCGGCCAAGCAAGACTCAACACAGAGTTCGCTGAGAACCTCTGTGGTCTCCGTGTTGAAATCTTTAAGGCACAGAGGCCACGGAGAGTTTCAAGCGGGTTGGAGTTACAAGCCGCACTTAATTGCAACCTACCTTCCCTGAGGCGCGTCGAATAATAGAAAGGGGGCCCGCATCAGGTATCGTTCGACGAAATCTTTTAATTTCAATAAATTGCGCGCGCCATTTGAAAATTGACAGACTGCACGCTTCTCTGCCATATTAAAGGACATAGATTTGCGAAACGTTCTCCCAGCAATCCTCGTTAAGACTTGGGCTAGCCTGCTTCTAGCGGCGGCAATTGTCACCACGTCCGGCTGCGCGGTTCGCCGGACGACGACGGTTGCCCCAGCCCAGGCGCCCGCGCCCTCGATGGAGGCTTCGGCGAATGACCTGGTAGGTCGCCTCAATGCGTGGGCGGATAAAATTCATACTTTCACGGCCACCGTCGACTTTGAACCGACGGCGGGCTCGGTCTATTCCGGCGTCATCAAGGAGTATCACGACGTCAAAGGATTCATTCTGGTCAAGAAGCCCGCTTTCGTTCGAGTGATTGGCCAGGCGCCCGTGATTCGCACCAACATATTTGACATGGTTTCCAACGGCGAGACATTCCGCCTCAATCTACCGCCCAAACACAAATTCATTGTGGGCCCGACGACCTTCACCCGGCCCGCCAAGAACGCGTTGGAGAATCTGCGGCCGCAACACATACTTGACGCGCTGCTGATTCCGCCCATCGACCCTGCGCGGGAAAAGTTTTCCTACGAGCAAGCGGAAGAAGGCGGCCGCAGGTTTTACGTCCTGACCGTCTTCCAGGCCGAGGGCGCCGATGGAATGTTCCCTCTGCGAAAAGTCTGGTTCGACCGGACCAATCTTGACGTGGCTCGATTGCAAATCTACGGGCCGCAAGGCGCATACCTTGAGGACGCGCAATATTCCGACTACCAGGATTTTCAAGGAACCCGCTTTCCCGCCGCGATTCGGATCACGCGGCCTATCGACGACTACGGGCTGGCCATTACGATTCAGAAAGCGGTGTTCAACCAGGAAATCGCGCCGGAGAAATTCGAGTTGAAGAAACCCGACGGGGCCGAACTGGTCGAGTTGAGCGCCGTAGCGCAGGCTGAGGACGAGCATGGAAAATAGGATTGTCGTTTCCAACCTGCTGCATCGGCCGATCCGTACCGCGGTCAGCGTGCTGGCTGTCGCGATCGAAGTCGGCATGGTCATGCTGGTGGTAGGGTTAACTTCCGGACTGGTGAACGAAACCGCCAAACGAGTGAAGGGCGTGGGCGCGGATTTGCTCGTGCAGCCACCCAATTCTTCCTTTGTTATGGCCTTCGGGTCGGCGCCCATGCCCATCAAGATCGGGGATCACCTGAGCCAAATCGCCCACGTGCTCGCGGTATCGCCGGTGCTGGTTCAGGTCAACATGATGGGGGGCATCAACAATGTCTATGGAGTTGACATGTCGAGTTTTGACCGTGTCACGGGCGGGTTTGTGTATCACTCGGGAGGCTCACTTCAGGCGCCCAACGACATCCTGGTGGACGATGTTTATGCGCGGGCCAACAAATCCAAAGTTGGCGAAAAACTCATGATCTTCGACCATGAGTTTAATGTAGCCGGCATTGTGGAGCACGGGAAAGGGGCGCGCTTGTTCATCCCCCTGACCACGTTGCAGGACCTCATGGGCGCCCATAACATGGCTTCCGTTTTTTTCGTCAAGTGCATCGATCCGGGCTACACGGATGATGTCGAAGACGCGATCCAACAAATGCTTCCCAAGTACAAAGTGCTTTCTATTGCGCAATACATGTCCTTATTTACCTCCAATAACCTGCCCGGGCTGACGGCGTTTATCACGGCCTTAATTTCCATCGCAGTAGCCATCGGGTTTCTGGTGATTTTCCTTTCGATGTACACTACGATCACCGAACGGACGCGTGAGATCGGAGTGTTGAAATCCCTGGGGGCATCAAAAGCTTATATCATTGAAGGAATCTTGCGGGAGTCCACCATCCTTTGCTTGATTGGCATCGTGGCGGGTTACGGGGGCACGCTGGTGGCGACGAGGGTTATACATACGACCTTCCCCACTCTTTCTGTAGAGCTCACGTTGCAGTGGGCTTTCTATGCCGGCATTTTGGCGCTGGCCGGAAGTTTGCTGGGGGCGTTTTATCCCGCACTGCGCGCCGCCAGCCTTGACCCCGTGGACGCGCTGGCGTATGAGTAGGGAAGGGCAGTAGACAGTAGACGGCAGACAGTAGACAGGAGAAGACTGGTGAAGAGTACAGGCTAGAGCGTGGCGGCAAACAGGTTTTTTCCGATCTCCTGTCTACAGTTTGCTGTCTATCTACTTTTATGGAACCTATCATCGCCACAGAAGGCCTGAAGAAAGTCTACCGCGTGGGCAAGGTCGAGGTGCCGGCGCTGCGTGGCGTTGACCTGGTTGTTCAGGAGGGAGAATTCCTCGCGGTGGTTGGGCCCTCGGGCTGCGGCAAATCGACCTTACTCCACATTCTCGGCGGCTTGACGCCTCCAACCAGCGGCCATGTGCTCGTCGACGGAAACGACTTCTCCACCATGCGGGATGCGGACAGGACGAAGTTCCGGCGCCACAAGATCGGTTTCGTTTTTCAGCGCTACAACCTGCTCCCCACCTTGACCGCCCGGCAAAATATCCAAATTGCCCAGCACATTCAAGGCAATGGATTCAACCCTCACCGCTTCCAGGCAGTGGTGGACATGCTGGGCGTCCGGGAAAAACTGAACCATAAACCTTTCGCCATGTCGGGGGGTGAGCAGCAGCGGGTGGCCATTGCCCGCGCGGTGATTTGCGAGCCCAAAATCCTGCTGGCAGACGAACCCACCGGCAACCTGGACACGGAGAATTCGCAAATCGTTCTCAACATGATTCGGGCCCTCAATCGCTCATTCCGGCAGACCATTCTGATGATAACCCATAACCTTGACGCCGCCGCGGTAGCCGACCGCATTGTTCGGATGCGCGACGGCAGGGTTATTTTCGATTGATTCCTGCGCGGTTTCCCGCTATTTTCTTTGCGTACGGTTTTTATGGCCCAGACCACAGAGTTGCGTGAGCAGGCGGGCGCATCAGCGGGGCAGCCGGCCGAGGTTGCCGCGGGAGCGTGGTCTAAAATCAAGCTGGTTTGCATCCGGTCCGTTTTCTGGACGTATAAGCGAGGAAGCTGGCAGTATGATTTGATCGTGATGGTGATTCTCGCCTTCATATTCCTGACCCCGCGTTCCTGGTACACGCCTCAGCCGCCGCCTCCCGTAACCGGATTTCTAAAGAATCAAGGCATCGTCGAGGTTGGACGCATCAAAGATAGCTGGAGCTATTTTGTGGATGCGCGTCTGGTCAAATCCCGGCCCAATCAGAAGCCCGAAGAAGCGGTGCGTGATATCCTCACCGAACGATTGCAAAGGCCCCTCACCTTGATGTCAGTTGACGAAATTCGCGACAAGAAGGATGACATCCTCGGCTACACGGTCGTGGTACAACCCTAACGACAGCTTTTCCTGAATCGCATGAAACCCATCACCCGATTGAGTGGCTTGATACATGAAGTTCGACGCCGAATACACCGCTGGGGCGCGGTCTGCGCCCTTCCCTTGCTATTGGTCTCGTGGACGCTTGCCTCCGCGAGCCCGGTGCTTAGAAAAAAGAAGATTCCCCCGCCGCTCGGTGAAATCCTGGCGCGCATGAATGACAGCGCCAAGCACTTAAAAACCGTTTCCGCCAACATCGACTACACCAAAGTGACCGTGGTGGTGGACGACAAGTCTACAGAGTCCGGTGAACTGTTTTTTCGGAAGGCCAGGAATCCGGAGATTTTACTCAATTTTCTGAAACCCGATCCCAAGGTCATTCTGTTCAAGCAAAAGCGGGCCGAGATTTACCTGCCCAAGAGCAATCAAATCCAGGAATACGACCTCGAAAAGCACAGCGGTCTGGTGGAGCAGTTTTTGCTTCTCGGTTTCGGGACCGAGACCGGTGAGCTTGAAAAGTCTTACAGCATTAAATTGACGGGAGAAGAAGTCCTGGACGGTGACACGACCGCAGTTTTGGAACTAACGCCACGCCAGGAAGACATCTCTGCACAGCTCACCAAGATTCAGCTCTGGATCAGTGAGGAGTCGTGGATTCCCGTCCAACAAAAATTCTTCGAGGCGGGGGGGGATTATCTCATCACGCGCTATACCGCCGTGAAGGTCAATCGTGAGCTTCCCCCAAAAACCTTCCAGATCGCGTCACCAGCGGATGTCAAACGAGTGAAAATGGGCTGACGGCAGGCTTCTGGGGTTGCTCAATTCGGCCCACTAATCGACAGTTCAGGCCCGCTTTTCCGCCGTTCGCCGGTTTCCCGTTGTGCTATAAGTACCAATCGGGTAAACTTGCGGCGTTGTAGGCGAGGCTTGTTCGGGGGCGTCGAGCGTGAGTGGCCGCCTGCAAAACAACGAAGCTGCCTGTTGCACCACCTGATAAAATGAAGCGAGAAAATCCTCTTACGGGCGGCGCAATGGCTCACCCGATCTTGTTGAGATCGGAAAACTGCCAATGAGCCTCATCGTCCTGAGACGTTCAATCCGTTTCTGGCGCACCCGCTTCCGCGAGTGGTGGATGATCGGGTGGGGCTTGCTGTCTCCTCACCATCCGGTTCTGGCTCACCTGATTCCGATTCGACGCTGCAATCTGTCCTGCACCTACTGCAACGAGTTCGATGATTTTTCCAAACCCGTCCCGAAAGCTGAACTCTTCCGGCGGATCGACCGCCTGAAGGAGTTCGGCACCAGCATTGTTACCATCAGCGGCGGCGAGCCGTTGCTCCATCCCCAGTTGGAAGATGTGATCCGCCACATCCGCAAGCGCGGGATCATCGCCGGGATGATCACCAACGGCTACCTGCTCACCCGCGAGCGCATTGAGTCGTTGAACGCCGCCGGCCTCGAGCACCTGCAAATCAGCATTGATAACGTGATGCCCGATGAAGTTTCGAAAAAGAGCCTGAAGGTGCTGGACAAAAAACTTCAATTGCTGGCCGATCACGCCATCTTCCAGATCAACATCAATTCCGTGCTGGGCAGCCCCGTGCATCACCCGGAGGACGCGCTGGTGGTGGCACGGCGGGCGCTGGGCCTCGGGTTCACCAGCACGGTCGGGATCCTGCACGACCACGAAGGCCAGCTTCAGCCTCTGGGCGAGAAGCAGCAAAGTCTATTTACCCAAATCATGGCCATGGGCCGGCGCTCTTACTCAAGGTTTAATTATTTTCAAAAAGACGTCGCCCGCGGAGCGGCGCATGAATGGCGCTGCCGGGCCGGAAGCCGCTATCTCTACATCTGCGAAGACGGGCTGGTGCATTATTGCTCGCAGCAGCGCGGCTATCCCGCCATCCCGCTCGAGCAGTACACCCGGGAGCATCTCGAGCACGAGTACCTCACCAAGAAGAGTTGCGCTCCGCTCTGCACGGTTTCCTGCGTGCAACAAGTCGCGCTGCTCGACAGTTGGCGCGACCCCCAAAATCGGGAGGCTTTCCGCAAACCGGTGGGCGACCTGGTTCAACTGCAGACCCCGATCCAGGACGAGAACTGACCGAATTCAATCGCCAAAAGAAATGTGACCATTCGTCTGTGATTGCGCGCCCTTCGTAGCACGGCCATCTTGGCCGTGTTTTTCGTAGCCTCACGGGCGGGACGCCCGCGCTATGCGCGCCACTCGCCAATCATGATAGAGACCAACGCGTGACACAATTTAGTGCGTTGGTATTGATCTTCTTGGCGGCGCCGCGATAGCTCGCCTCCTCAATTGTTTCCAAGCTTCCATTCAATCTGAGCCAGGATGCCGCCCAGGATTTTCACGTCATTATTCGTCAGATCAAGGTCGATCAATAAGCGGCGCAGCTTGATCAGCGTCGCGGCGCGGCTTTTGGGCTTGAGAAAGCCGACTTCGTCCAGAACGCGTTCGGCTCGCGCAAACACGTGATCGATGGACTGAAAGTTGGCGGGATCGGAATGATGAGTTTTGGTCCCGAGCGGCCGGTTTGAGATGGCCCCCTCGCGCGCCATCTCGTAGCAGCACACGGCCACGGCGTGGCCCAGGTTCATAGAAGGACATCGTTCGGCAGTAGAAATTCTAACCAGAGCGTGACAAAAACTCATTTCATCGTTTGAAAGGCCGGTTTTCTCCGACCCAAAAAGCAGAGCCACGCGGCCGCGCCGAACGCGCTGGGGGAGCCATACCTTTGTCTCATTCAACGGGATCAAGTCGCGATCGAGATTCCGCCGCGAACCTGATGTGGTTCCCACCACCCACGTTCGATCACCAATCGCCTCGGGTAGCGCGTCCACCGCCCGCGCGGCGCGCACTACTTTTTCGGCGCCCACGGCGGACCGGGTCTCCTGCCACACCGGCGGGTACGGCGCAACCACCACCATTTCGTGCAGTCCAAAATTTGCCATGGCCCGCGCCGCCGCGCCGATGTTCAGTGGATTGCGCGGCCGCACCAGGACAATTCGATAATTCGACCGGCTCGGTTTCATGCGGAGGATTGTATCAAGAAGGATGTAGGTCGTAGGTGGGATGTCGCATGTAGGAAAAAGGGGTTCCGCCTCCATGCCACATGCGACCTGCCACATGCTTACTTCGGTTTCGCGACTGGCTGGTCAGTGGGCGTGGCCGGAAGGATTCTACTCTTCGACTTGAACTGTTTGTAGTCGGAGTAGCGGATGATTTCCTTCATTTTGACGGCGCCGGTGGAAAAATAAAGCGTGTCGTCCGCCGACGTGAAAGTCGGGAACCAGTATTTGCCGTCGATCTGCTCGCGGTAGGTTGTAAACCGGGGCAGAAGGTTCTCTTGCTTGGTTTTCCTCAATAATCCAACGGTCTTGCCTTGCGATTTCACAATCTGCAAATCACGATCGTCCACCCAAATCTGGCCCTGGAAATACATTTTCCCCTTCCCGATTTCCTTGGGACGGACTTCGAAAACGTAGGCCGTGATTTCATCCACCTTCACGTGCCCGAGGTATTTGATTTCGTATTCGGGGATCTCGTCGCTGGTTAAAACGAACGGGTTGATGTTACGGAAGGCGTTCAGGTCTTCCTCCGTCAGAATGAGCCGCTTCAAGGTATCCTGGGGAGCATAAGTCACGTGCTCTATTCGTTTGCCGTTGTCATCGTAGAGAATGTCCCACTCCTGCTCGTAAGTACCACCGACTTCGCCGTCGGAGCCCAACTCCTCCACCTTATTGGTTTGGTGGTAGGTGTAATTGTTCCGAGCTTCCTTAAATGTCTTTTCCTTGCTGGCGAACTCCTGGATGATCTTCTGCACCTGGTCCGCCGGTGGATCCTTCAGCGGAACACCCGCGGGTTTGGGTTCAGGCGCTGTTGCAGTGTCCGTCGCCGCCTCGGTATTGCGAGTCTTGAGGACCGGACCTGAGGTCGTCGTAGGAGCTGAGCCGCTGGAAGAGGAATTTGTCTGGCTGTGCGCGGTACTGTCGCCGTGGGAGCGGATGATCAGCCTGGGCTCGTCACCCGCTGTCGCGGAGGATTCGGCCCTTTCCCGCGCTGCCGAAGGGCGGTCGGAATCGCCGGAATCCCCGGCGTTCGAGGGCTGGTCTTTCGTCGTCGCAGCGGATGACCGCTCATTCGAATTTGCCGGCGCCTCGCTCGGTGCTTGTTCGCGCTTGGCCGGCGAGGCGGATGTTGCCTCCTTGACGGGCGCGGGCTTATCCTGCGCAGCCTTGAGCGCCTTGAGAACGGCATCGTCCGCGCCGTCGTCGTGAAGCTTACTTTCCAGTTCCGGAGTCAGGCGAAAGCTGATTCCACGCTGCTCGATGAGCTCCACCATCTGAGCGGAAGGCTTGCCGCCGATCAGGAGCAGCCGCACGTCGTCCGCGCTCAAGGGCCCGTCAGCGGCGCGCGCCCAACTCGCCATCAGGCAAACGAACAGGATCACGAGGAACTTCGTCGCGGTCTCTATTCGCGCTGATCGATTGCGCTTTATGGCTTGGTTCTGTTGCATCAGGATTCGATCGGATTTCCCTTTCCTAAGATAAGAATCGAAAACCGGCCCGAGCGTTGCTTCCTTCGAATTTCATTTCACAGAGGCTGATGCCGTAATTGTCGTGAGAGGAACGCTGGCCGCCGCGTGGCGTTCCGTGGGATACCCCAGCTCCATCCAGGCATCCAACCCGCCCAGCAGCGGCCGGACATCCTTATATCCCTTGCTGTGGAGTAGCCGCGCCATCCTGGCGCTGGTCGCTTCATTGGGTCAAGTGCAATACATCACTACCGGCTTGCCGGGTGGGATGTCCTTGTAGCGCGCTTCGAATTGACGGGGAGGAATATGGATGGCGCCGGGGATTTTCACTCCCTCGGTTTCGTAACTGAACTCGGAGCGCAAGTCAACGATCACGATGTCTCCACCCGTGTCGATCAGCTCTTTCACTTCCGGCGGTGTAATTCGGGATTTCTCCAGCAGTTGATAGAAGCGTCGCCGCTCGATCCATTTATACAGAAGCCATCCCGCCACGATCACCGCCAGGAGCAGCAAGCCGAGCTTGCCGAACGTTTGGAGCCATGCCAACACCAATTCGACCTGAGCGCGGAAAATCACCCCCAGCGACAGAGCAGCGCCCGCCCAAAGCACAATGCCGCCCACGTCGAATAAGGCGAATTGAAGCGGAGAGATCCTGAGCATCCCGGCAAGAGGAGGTCCCACGGTGTTCAGGCCGGGAACAAATTTTGCGACCAGAAGCGATTTCAGCCCGTGGCGGACAAATATATTTTCCGTGCGGCTGACGCAGGAATCTGGATTCAAGGTAATCGAACACAAAAGCTTGAGTATCGGCCGGCCCCGAACCCGGCCCAGGACATACCAAAAGATGTCTCCGGCAAGTGCGCCCATCACACTGACCAGCAACAAACCGGCCAAACTGAAGTGCAGAGTGGTAACCATCGATGCGGCCATGATGAGAACCGGGAAGCTGGGTATAGGTATTCCCAGGTTCTCGGCAAAAGCCAAACCGAACACCAGCCAGTAACCATAGACTTCGAGGAAATGGACCATTCACTCACCGGGGAGGGCGCTGTTGAGACGCGCCGGAAGACTCGCGGTAGAAGCGGAATCAGCGCTGCGTTGCCATTCTCCAGGCAGCGGCAGCGCCGGGCGTCTGCCCCGCCACAGGCGAGGCGCCGGGAGTGTGGGAGAATCCAGCCAGCAATTCTCCCGCGTCTGCGGGACGGGAACGCCGCCGCCATTGATGCCGCTCTGTTTCGTTCCAATTAACGGGCGCGCCGCCGGTTCTTTATTCGCGACTGCCGCAGCTTGCGCGGGTTCCGCTTGGGTTTGGAAATTGCAAAAGTCGTACTGCCGACCCTGCGTACTTTCCATTCCCCCTTGGGGGGGGGGGCGGATTGGTTTCCGGCTCCATCAAACCTCCTCTTGCTCTTCAAATTCGGAAATGGGATAAGAATTATACAGGAGATTGGGCCGAAAGTGGTCTCGGCCGGCGCCCTGGTATCTTGCCGCCTGTCATTTAGCCGCTTCGATTGCGACCACACTAATGGAGTTTCCCTTGAGCGTGCCAGTCACTTTCACTTTCTGGCCGGCGAACGCCTCGGGCCTTTTCTGATCGCTTAAGTCGTAGACCTTGCCGGCCGCGGCATCAACCAGCACGTACTTGCTGCCTTCCTTCTTCACACAATCGAGCGTACAGTCCTTGTCGCTGCCGCCCATAGTATGCTTCAGGCCACACATGCTGTCACCAATGCTGCCGACAAAGGTGCGGGTTCCCGCTTCAGTCTTCAAGGGCCCGAAAGCGATTCCGACCGCCAGCAATACCGCCACGCCGCACAAGCTTAACCTTTTCATCGATTCCCCCGGTGAATGGATTTGGAGCATCTGACAAATCTTTCACGTTTTTGGTCTGGGTGTCAAATTGCACCCAGCCCGTTGAGTTTGTCCTATAAGGTTTGATGCAGGATGAACATTCTCGTTACCAAGAATCGCAGGAAGGCGAGGCAGTACGCACCTGCCATTTTTTTCGAATGATTAAGCCTGCAACTGACAGATGAGAACTGATGACTTGCATCGGTCAGAAATGATGCAGCAGCGCTACTGCAGCGGTGGTCCCAAAGCGCCGAAATTAAATTCACAACAAATTTCGCGGCTCGCCGGCGAATAATTGCACTTTAAGATTCACGAATATGGTATTCTAGCGCAACCTCGACGGCAAGATTGTAGAGTATTAGGCGACAATCGTCCGTCGGGACTTCCAATAACAGTTTACAGCGAAAGCGTGAGGCAGTCTGTCGCGCTGGAGCGGAGTAGTGGATAACAACCGGGAAGAGGCATCCTTGCAACGGTTGGGTGGGGTACGAGCGCGGTTCGCCGGTCCTTTCGATGCTTCGTGGTGCGGGCAGCGACGCCCGCGTTTCAGAACCGCCAAAACTCCGGCGCCACCTGGAGCTTCAGGCCCAGCCGGTCGAGGCAACAATTTCTTGGAGCAATTTGGAGCTGAACGACACGCCACTTCGGCAAAGGGAGAAAAATATGAAGCTGTTTCGAACGCTTGGAATCACATCGATTGTAGCGCTGGCTTTAATGGGATCCGCCACCGGCCAATCGTGGACCTTTCTCACCAACCAGCCCGGAGCGCAGGTTGGTACCATGCTGCAGCTCAGGGACGGCCGGGTACTGGTGCATGAACCTAGTGGAACCGACTGGCTGATTTTAACTCCTGATGCCAACGGCAGCTACGTGAACGGAACGTGGAGCTCAGGCGGATCCATGGCGGCTTTGGGCTATGCTCCCCTCTATTACGGTTCGCAAGTGTTGCTGAATGGCAGGCAAGTCGTCATCGAGGGTGGAGAATACAACTTCGGCAACGCGGACTGGACCACCTTGGGCGCCATCGGAACCGTAACGCCCTTCAGCGGCCCTCTGACTTGGGCAGCCAATGCACCACCTGCTGGATGGGGTTCTATTGGTGATGCCCAAAGCTTAATCCTGCCTGATGGCCGGTATATGCAGGCGAACTGCTGCACCCAGCAGTCGGCATTCTTCAACGGCCCGAATAGCTGGCTGCCGAACGGCAACATTCTTGGCCCGCTCAATGATGAAGGCGGGTACACGCTTCTGCCCAGCGGGAAGGTGCTGATGGTAGACGCCTGGAACGCAGGTTGTTCCGGCAATAAATCATCGGAGCTTTTCGATCCCACCACCGACACCTGGTCGTGTGGGCCCGCGACTCCAACGCAATTATGGGACAGCAGCGGCCACGAGCTCGGGCCTGCCATCCTGATGCATACCGGGAAAGTCTTCCAAGTGGGTGCAACCAACTCCACTGCGGTCTATAACCCAAAAACAAACAAATGGGCCGCTGGCCCCACTCCTGCGGGCGGATTGACCGGCTATGATGCTCCGGGATCTCTGGAGCCAAATGGCAAAGTACTGGTCATGCTCGGCCCTTCGGGATTCGGCAATGGCTGCCAGTTTATGGAGTACGCTCCCTCTACCAACACTCTCGCCAATACCGTAAACCCAGCGGACTGCCCGTCTGATCCATCCTTCGTGGGACACCTGATGATCCTCCCCACCGGCCAGATCATGTTCACCGACTTCAGCGGTTTCGTGGAGATTTACACGCCGGCGCCAGGAGTTGACTCGAACGCCAAGCCATCCATTTCCTTCGGAGGGCTTGTTAACCTCAGCAGCGGCGCCAAGAATGACGTTCTGGATGGATACCAACTCAACGGCCTCGGCCAGAACAACGCTTATGGCGATGACTACCAGGCCGACACCGACTTTCCGTTGGTTCGCCTGACCAGCGTGGCCGACGGAACAGTGCACTACGCCTTCACCCACGACGACAGTTCGCACTCGATCGCTCCCAAGGCGTTCGGGAGCACAATGTTTGACCTGCCGGTTCTGACTCCCGGATTTTACGACCTCGTCGCGGTGGTGAACGGCATCGCGTCGAACACGATTCGCGTGAACATACGTTAAAGCTACGCCGGCTGCCCAACGAGGCCACATTCTGCAATACGGGATGTGGCCTTTTTTTTCCTTAGCTCGGCGTGAAGGCAGCCTGTCGTTGGCCAGAACTCTACCGGAGAAGTGGCCACAGCAACCCGTACTACTGCGTAACGGCCGGAGCGATTGCTTTGAGCGCGACACAATGGTAGGCTGCGTGGCTGATACTCTGACATTTTAAGATTGGGAGATCGCTCATGCCAACGACCCGTCAAGTTTCAGTGAAGGGCGGTGACGTTTTACTGCTGGTGGGGACGGTGAAGGGCGCATTTCTGCTCCGCTCCAACCGCTCGCGAGCCCGCTGGGAAGTCGGCGGACCGCATTTTCCCGGTACGGTTGTATATTCGATGGCTTACGACGGCCGCGCGGGGCGGCAGCGCCTGTGGGCGGGAACTCAGAGTTTTCGATGGGGCGCGGTCGCGCGATCGAGCGACAACTTTGGGAAGACGTGGACGGAGCCTGAGGCATACAGCATCAAGTTTCCCGCCGAGTCCGGTGTGGCGCTGAAAAACATCTGGCAATTTTCACTGGGAGGCCCGGAAGAGCCCAACAAGCTTTACTGCGGCGTCGAGCCTTCCGCGCTCTTTCGCTCCGACGACAACGGGCAAAACTGGTCATTGGTCGAAGGGCTTTTCAATCATCCTCATCGCCAGAAATGGACGCCCGGTGGCGGCGGACAATGCCTGCACACCATTGTCTCCGATCCCTCAAACCGGCAGCGCATGGTGGTGGCGATGTCCACCGGCGGCGTTTATCGCACCGACGATGGCGGAAAAAACTGGCAGGCACGCAACCATGGTATTCGCGCCGAATTTCTTCCTGATAAATATCCCGAATTCGGCCAGTGCGTGCACAAGGTCGTCCGCCACCCATCGCGCCCGGAACGGCTTTTCGCGCAAAATCACTGGGGACTCTATCGCTCCGACGACGGCGGGGATTCATGGAAAGACATCGCCAAAGGCGTGCCGTCGGACTTCGGTTTCCCCATGGTCATGCACCCTCACGACCCGGACACGGTTTACATCGTGCCCCTGGAGTCGGATGAATACCGATGCGTTCCCGAGGGCAAGCTGCGCGTCTATCGCACGCGCAACGCCGGCAAAAGCTGGGAGCCGTTGGCGCGCGGTTTGCCGCAGAAGAACGCCCTGGACCTTGTTCTGCGCGATTCGATGGCTGAGGATGCGCTCGATCCTGCCGGAATTTATTTTGGCACGCGCAGCGGAAAACTCTACGGTTCCCGCGACGAAGGCAAATCCTGGAAATTGCTCTTTGACGGATTACCGGGAATCACTTGCGTCAAGACAGCTCTCGTCGAAGAACCACATTCCTTGAGTAAATCGAAAAAGGGGAAGCGCGAGAAAAGGTGAGAGAGAATTATGAATTATGAAGTAAGAATTATGAATGAAGAAGATTGATGCAGCGATTCCGCTCGCCGTTGAGCTCTTGGCTGGCTCCTCGACCTGCCCACTTAAAGCTCTGAGTGGAGGCTTCTGTTCTTATACTTCACACTTCGTAATTTTCTTTGAACTTCAAATGTCCATAATTTTCTACATACCCGGCCCTCTGCGATCGTTTACGAACGGCCGCGAGCAGGTGGAAGTCAACACCCAGGCGGCCACCGTGCGTGACGCCCTCGAAGCCCTTTGGGGGCAGTACCCCGCTTTGCGCGACCGCATCCTCACGGAGCAGGGTGACGTTCGCCAACACATCAACATTTTTGTTGGCGATGAGAGCATCCAATTCGCCGGCGGCCTGGCGACTCCCGTGCCCGCGGGCGCTGAGATTATGATTGTGCCCGCAGTGAGTGGAGGAGCTTCGCGCTTGCTTTGGTGAGAGCCCAATAAGCCCGGAAGACGAAACGAGTAGCAGTGCCGCTGCGCCGCTCTGACAACGTAATCTTATCCAACAATATGCACATAAATAAAACAGGCCGCCCCGACAAGCCGGAGCGGCCTGAATTTCAAGCAACATTATTCGTGTCCAGCAAGCAGTTACTTCGTTCCAGTATCGGCAGGTGCAGCTTCCACCGACTCCACGGTGATCGCACCATCCTTCGCGGTTCCCGTAACCGTCACCGCCTTTCCGGCAAAGCCTGCAAACTTATCCTGGGCATCCAGTTTGTACAGCTTCCCGTTGGAAGCCAAAACGTATTTGCCGCCCCTGGAGACGCACCCCTTTACACAAGCCTCCGCCTTGGCGCTTGCCGTGGAATGCTTAAGGCCGCAGCCGCTTTCGCTGACCACGCCGGTGTAGGTTTCCCCCATGGCGAGCGTTATGCAGCCAGCGGCGAGTAGAGTGAGACAAAGCATCGTGCTTTTCTTAATCATTTGAAGTTCTCCTTTGATCGACAATTGCACCTTTTACAGAATCTTTCCAAAAGCCGGATGCCGGCTCCGTGTTTGAATTGCTTAGGCGGTCAGGCGCATCGGTAACGGAACAAACCGCACGAGAGACTAATTTGTTTTCTTCAAACCAGTCGTTGCGGTCTATTTCAGAAATATCCATTCCGCAGGATTGTCTATATCTCAGTCAGGGCGCAATTACAAGCGTCTAATGGTAGTGTTGTCATTTGGAACCGCATCCGCTCCGAAACAGCGGTCATTTCCGCGAAAGCGGGAATCCACTTCTGCTCCGAAACATTTCCAATGGCTTGCGAAGTAGATTCCCGCTTTCGCGGGAATGACTGAACCTAGGAGCGACCCTAGCCTTGCAAATGACAACGGTGCCCGCCAAGCTGAGGCCGGGCGCCGCCCTCAAGCAAGCTCGCCCGGCAAAACCTACTCGACGTGGATATCGCCCGAACCGGTTTGCAAATCGAGATGGACGCCGCCGCCTCGCGCCTTGCCTTGCATACGCCCGCGGCCGATCGTCCCTTGAACGGTGATCGGTTGAGAAGTGATGATCTCACCTGAACTGGTGTGCGCGTCGAGATCAAAACCCGTTTGCGGCGCCAGGCGCACCGTGAGGGTTCCCGAGCCGGAATGGAGGCTCCATGCGCTGGTGGGGTCGCCTGCGGCGGTAATGTTACCGCTGCCCGCGCGCGCCTCAAGTCCGCCGTGCACGCCGCTCACCTCAGCGGTCCCCGATCCAGTTTCGACTCTAACGTCGCCGGGCGCGGTTTGCTCCAATCGAATGTCTCCGCTGCCGGTGGTCGCTACAATACCACCCGCAATCCCACTGCCGTGAATCCAGCCACTGCCGGTGTGAATTCTTGCATGGCCCTTGATCGAATCAGCTTCAATGTCGCCTGAGCCGCTTTCAGCCTCGATCTCGTCGCCGATATTTGAAATCTTGACGCTTCCCGACCCTGTGCCCGCCTTGAGCGGCCCGTGAATGCCGGTGATGGTCAAATTGCCCGAGCCGGTCTTGGAAGTCAATCGAGTCTCACTGGGAAGTTCGATCTCGTAGCTGATGGAAATGTTGCGCCGCAGCTCGGGATCCTCGATGTGCCCGATGCGAATGACGTTGCCATTCTGTTCGATGGGCGGGTTCGACTCCAGGTAACGGACTTTCTTCTCGCTGTCTTCGGAGTCAGCGTGCCAGCCGTTCGAGGAGCGAATCCTGCCGCCCACACGCACCGTGCTTGAATCGCCCGGGCGCACATCGATATTCCCGGAGCCGGTCGTCACGTCCAGTTCGACCGCCCCCGCCACTTTTAATGTGCGGTCGAACGAGCCTTCAGCGGCGTAGGCCGAAATCGTCATACCCGCCAAAAGCAGGACGGCCGCGAAAGATGCGAATAACTTTATGTTGCGAGCTTTCATAACTTAACCTCCAAAAGTGCGGTGATAATACTTGCACCACCTGGGAGCGCGGGCGTCCCGCCCGCAACCGGAAGGAACTGGAGAGCGGGCGAGACGCCCGCGCTCTCAGGTGGTGCCACTGATGAGTAACGTTCCATGTTGAACCGATCAAAGATCGTGCATCACGTCTCAATCAACCCGGATGTCGCCGGATGAAGTCCGAAGATGAAGCGGCGTTCCACCTCCGCGAATCTTCCCGCGCACTTCATTCTTGGTATCGCCCGCTTCCAGCGCAAATTCTGGACCGATCGAAAAGTCGCCTGATGAAGTATGGGCAGAAAGATCGTACCCGGATTCGGAGGCCAACTTTATGGCGACGTCCCCCGATTGGGTTTCCACTTCGATTCCGCCTTTGCCCATCTCCTCGAGGCTCACGTCGCCGCTGCTGGTATGGGCGCGAACGCTTCCTTGCACGGACTTCAGCCGCATATCGCCGGACCCACTGGTAAAGTCCACCGCCCCTCGGATGCCCTCCACCGACAAGTCTCCCGAGCCGGTTTTGAAGGTCACGCTTGTGTCTGGCGGAACCGTGAGCTCATAAATGATATTGGAGTGGCGAAGCATTTCCCGATCGCCCAGCGGCTCGATCGAAATGTGATTGCCCTCCTGGTGGAGCGGCAAATGCGAGTCCAAATATTGCGCGGTCTTCTCGACCTCGTAGTTCTCGTCGTCAGAATCGTTTTGAGGTTTGACGACGCACGTCACGGCCACACTTCCCGCCTCGCCGGCCCGCACTACAAGATCTTCTGAGCCGGTCCTGACCTCGAGCTCGACTACTCCGGTGACTTTCAAGTTTCGCTCGATCGACTGCCGCGCAAAAGCGTCGGTGCTGAACAAACCCATCCCTATTCCCATTGTGGCCGCGGCAGCAATCGCCATCTCCCATCGCGAACGTGCGATCATCTTCTTCATCCTCCTTCAACGCACAATTGCGTCCAAAGCGCTAGCTCTTTCCGGTTGATGGTGTGACGTTCAGGATTTGGATTTCGTTAGCAAAGATTATGCTGAATGGGCAAAAGGCGCTATTCATATCGCAGGGCTTCCACGGGATTGAATCGGGAAGCGCGCAAGGCCGGCACCAATCCGCTGATGGTACCGACCAGCAAAAGGATTCCTGCTGAGACCATCACTGTGGCAAAGGAAATATCGAGGTGAATATCGCGGCGGCCGGAAGTATCTTCAAATCCCTCGCCCATCAAAGGCAATGTGCCGATGAGGTAGCTGAGCGCGTAGGAGAACGCAATGCCAATGATTCCGCCGATCAGCGTCAGCACCAATGCTTCGGCAAGGAACTGGGCTTTGATGTGCCAGCGCCTCGCCCCCAGCGCCCTCCGCAGGCCGATCTCGCGGATGCGCTCATCAACGCTCACCAGCATGATGTTCATCACGCCCACGCCGCCGATGCCGAGCGTCAGCGAACCAATGAAGGTGAGCAAGACTTCGAGACCGATGGAGAGAGCATCGATGACCGGGCGAAATTCCTGCCGTCCGAACATTTGGATGGAGCGTTCATCGGTGGGCGAAAACCGCTGGCGCTTGGCCACCGTGGCGCGCACCTGCGCCATTGCCTGCTTTTCGAATCGCGGCGAAACCGGTGCAAAAACCAGCACGCTGGCGTAACGATTGTTCCAAAGGTCGCCGGCGGTAGTGTAAGGAATCCAGGAGGAATCGTCGTCGTCGGTGAAGTATCCGCTGAAATTCAGCTTGCGGTCCATCACTCCCGCTACCGTAAAGCGCACGCCACCCACGGTTACGGTTTCGCCGGCGGCGGGCCGCCCGCCAAAAAGTTTTTCACGAAGACGCCCGCCGAGGAAGATCAGCCGGCGCCGCTCCAAAATATCATCGGGACTGAACCAGCGTCCCTCCAGCGCCACCTCATCACGCATCTCGCCGTACTCCGGATAGACGCCGCGAATGGGGGCTGAGACCAGGACGTCCTCATGAACGATGGGAAGCCAACGCACCGTTTCAAGGCTCAACTGCTTAACCAGAGAACACTCGGAACGGATGAGATCGGAGTCCTCTTGCTCGAACACCACGTGCTTTCCGGCGCGCTCTCCGCCCGCCTGCTCGCTGGTCGAACCCGGCCAGCAAATTACCGCGTCCTTCCCGAAAGCCTCGAAGCCGTCCACCATCACCGAGCGAAAGCTGCTGCCGTATGCGATCAGAAGAGTCACGGCGACAATACCCCATACAATCCCAAGCATGGTGAGGAAGCTGCGCAGAGGTTGGCGCTTAAGGGAGTCCCAAGCTTGGATTAGGATTTCTTTTAGCATAGGTATTGCCCGAATGGTATTAGTTGTAAACTGCGGACCTCACTCGATTCGCTTAGTTGGTATACCTTTGCCGTAGGCACGAAGGATCATCATGCCCTGCATCTCCTTATGCTATTTCAGCGGCGCGCGGGGAGGCAGTTGGTCATAAGGAGTGAACCTCCCCCACTCAATCGGCGTGAAGGTATTTTTGAGCAAGGTCTCCAGCAGTTCCTTATAGATTCCTTCGCCGTTCGAGCTATTAGTCATAATCAGGATGCCCGTCTTCGGCTTATCGAAACAGACGGTATAGTGACGCCAGCCGTCGTCATGGCCTCCTTTGTCAAAGGCCTTTCCATACGGTGTCCAGTAGAGTCCCCAACCCAGCCCGGAGCTGAGGCGGATCGGCTTGTTTTCGTCGGTGGTTTCGCTTGCCAAAGTCGGGAACATGTGTTTTGACGAGATCTGAATTTGGGGGCTGAGCATTAGCGTCCGCGTTTCTTCCCTCATCTCCCGGCCTTGCATCACGGCTTCCATAAACCGCGCAAAATCGTCCAGAGTTGTCGACATCGAACCGGCGGCGCCGGCTTTCGTTCGTCGTTGCGAACCGAGGGAGCGTCCATACTCGTCGAAGCCGTTGGCGTAGTCATTCTCGAACCGGCTCTCCCACACCATGCTGGTACGGGTCATGCCGAAAGGCTCAAAGACACGCGAGTTCATCAACTCTTGCAGCGGCTTTTTCGTAACCGTCTCTACGACCATTTGCAGGAGCACGTAGCCTTCGCCTGAATACGCAAATCTCGAGCCCGGTTCAAAATTGATGTTCAGCTTGCGGTCATCGTTAAACCACCGAAAGTTGGGGAAGCCGCTGGTGTGACTCAGCAACATTCTTGAGGTGATTCGTTTATAACGCTCGTCGCTGGCCAGGTCCGTGTAATTCTGATATTCGGGCAGAGGTTTCGGCAAGTACTCATATACCGGTTTGTCGAGGTCCAGAATGCCTTCCTGCACCAGTTGCATCACCATGTAGGCAAACGCAGCTTTGGTGAGCGATGCCGCGGACATTACGGAATCCGGGGTCAGCGGCAGGTTATTCTCTTTATCGCGCACTCCATACGTCTTCAAGTAGGCGACCTTTCCACCGTTGAATATTGCAATACCGACACCGGTGACATCCGCCGCGCGCATCAGGCGCGTAACGCATTGATCGATCTCCGCTGGCGTGATCGTGCTGCCATCCAGGCGCATAATCGCCGGCATTTCCCCCGCCGCCAACACACGCGCTGCAGCCATCATAGCCAGTAACAGAAACGTTGCTCTCACTATTCGTCCTCCCGCCAAAATAGTGCTGCCCGATAGCCGCCGCATTAGCCTCCCGGTTCGTATCTCAGCGCCTCTATCGGATCGACTGACGCCGCGCGGCTTGCCGGATAGAGCGCCGAGAGCAGCGCAATCGTGCCGAGCAGGCCGAACGACAGCGTTGCCGACTGCCAACTGGGCAGGAGCCCGGCAAAATACATGGGCATGGGCAGCGAATTCACCAGAGCGCACAGGCCATACGCAAAACCCATTCCAATGCCGCCGCTTAAGAAAACCACGATGAGCGTTTCGATAAAGAATT
>Ga0207055_1085_pt1 | contig 22805 bp, 22 predicted proteins | sample Alteio_BWMinCont_57_FD_153293 | JGI IMG/M metagenome (GOLD analysis project Ga0207055, IMG submission 153293) | Enriched cells from forest soil in Barre Woods Harvard Forest LTER site, Petersham, Massachusetts, United States -... | ecosystem: Environmental > Terrestrial > Soil > Temperate forest >...
TCTTGCGCGCCATGGAATTTATCCATGGCCCCGCGCGGCTCGCTGGTCAGTTCCGTATCGGAAAGCGCGTGCCTATTTTCGCTACCGCGCCTGGGCTGGACCGGCTGAATATGTTCGCTGGAGAGGGGCATGCGGTCAATTCGATGGGCGGACGGCAATTAACTGAGTGAGACCAGTTCTGCGAAGACATAACGGCCGCCGCGTCTCCGCAGGAAAACTCCTCTACCTGGGTTGGTATCGACCAGGGGCGTTTATCAGGAAGTGCGGTCAAGAAGGCCCGCTGAATCTATGGCTCGCGGCCAACGGGCGCCGCGCAATGGAAAGAGCTGCGCATCTGCTCCCCTCGCTCGATGTCCCGCCGTCGGACGCCCCGGCCGTGTACTTTCTGACGGGCCGGACATTTTGGTATCAAACCGCATTTTGCGGCTATACGTTGATAACGCAGGCTAGGAGACCGTTGCGAGTGGTCCTTCTTGATGACGGAACGCTCCAGCCGGATCAGGCCGCTGAACTTCGGCGCATTTTTTGTGGTGCCCAAATAGTCTCCTCAGCCGAAAGCGATCGTAAGCTTGATAAGTACCTGCCTTTCGAGCACTTCCCAAGTTTACGTAACCGACGTCTCGTTTACCCGCACCTGCGTAAATTAATTGACGTCCATGTTGGCGAAATTGGGTGGAAGCTCGTTCTCGACTCGGACATGCTATTCTTCAAACGCCCCGAGTTTTTGCTCAATTGGCTAGATAAGCCGGATCGTCCATGTCACATGACAGACATCGATGACGCCTACGGATATTCAGTGCAATTGTTGACAGAGTTAGCCGACGCTCCAATACCACGACGGCTAAATGTAGGAATGTGTGGGTTGAATAGCGAAACGATCGATTGGAACCGTTTAGAGACATGGTGCAAGGTTACGCAAGAGCGTGAGGGCAGCCACTATCTTCAAGAGCAGGCGATGGTCGCAATGTTGATGGCCAATCAGCCTCGAGCCGTCGCTCCCACAAATGAGTACGTAGTACAGCCCAGCCGAACGAGTACGGAGCATCCGACAGCCGTGTTACACCACTACGTCGCTAAATCGAAAGCCTGGTATTTCCGCTTTGGGTGGCGCGAAAGTGTGCTTGACCGGCGTTAGTTATTTGACAGCATAGCCACGCGCAACCACAGGGACAGATGACCTAGTCGAGACACGTCGCCACTGCCAGAATCACTGTGCTTGCCTCGACGCCCTCAGCAACTATACCAATATTCGAGGAATCGCTGTTTTCGAAGCGCTTTCCACGCACAGGTCCCGGTCAGCTCCACCCCGTATCTCTAAGCAGAGGACTCCCTCGTTTTACAAAGACAAAGTCACCTTGGCGGGCCCTATTGTCGCGACGGCGAGCGCTAATACTCGCGATATCGAAGAGGTCAAACCCGCGTTGGTCCAGGAAATTGATTAGTCTTGAAATCAGCGGCTCGTCCGCCTGCGCAAAAAATGAAACTTCCGTCAGAATTACCTCGATAGCCTTTAGGAGACAATCAGCGCCACTAAGGGCTGATAATTCATACCCCTGTAAGTCGAGCTTTAATAGTGGGCGATCATTCGCTGTAAGCGTCTCTCCGAACAGCCGGTCAAGCGTCGTTGCGGGAACTGCAACCACCTTGTCCTCGGAACTGTTCTCCTCATCGACCCCGTGTGCGCCGGTTGTCGGGACGTCGTCGACCTTTAGCAGAATAGTTCCCATCTCTGCTTCGACCTCGGACGCTATAAAATAGGGGTATAAAGTAAACCGTCGTTCTTTAGAAATACGTCTAAGGTACGGGAGGCACGCCGGTTGGGGCTCAATCAGATACACTTCAGCATCAACAAAAATTATAGCCGCCTCCAACGCAAACTGTCCCAAATGCGCACCACCGTCTATTATGATATTAGGTCTAAAATCAAGTGATCTTAGTAGACTCATACAGGTGTCGAGTGCCTGGAATCTGTTGAGATCCATGTTACGTGTTATTCGATAAGGTGTATACTTAAGCAGTTTTTTTATAACGGTCTTCAAGGTTTTTATAACGGTCTTCAAGGTACGCACTCCTGCGTTAAATAACGTATATGTACAAGAAGACTAATTTTTTCTAATAACACCATGCTAGAAACGACATCCGACCTGCGTCAAATCAGTATAGTAAGCTTCACCTGACTCGGGAAGTGGATTAAGTGGCACAAATTCAGACTGCAAAAAGCGATTAGAATGATACCGCCTTTGGTCTCAGTGCTTATCCCCTGTTTTAATGCGGAGCGATATATTGGGGAGACGCTTGAGTCCGTTTTCCGCCAAACCTGGCCAGAGATTGAGATCATCGTTGTAAATGACGGCTCCACGGACAACAGTGCTTTCGAAGTGAGGCAGTTTTTTGACTCGCGACTGCGCTTCGTCGATCGCCCTCATTCCGGTGCTGCAGCGAGCAGAAATGAGGCTTTTCGGATTTCTAGGGGCGCCTTTATCCAGTATTTGGACGCGGACGATCTTATTTCGCCTCGCAAGATCGAGCTGCAGATGCAGCGGCTAGCTACAAATGCGAAATGTCTCGCATCTTCGGAATGGAGACGATTTTATACGAGCCATTATGAAACCGGTTTTTCGGAAGAAAAGGTGTGGGTAGATCTCCCACCAGTGGATTGGCTCGCGATTTCCCGGTCTGACGGCCTTGGGATGATGTTCCCGGCTCTCTGGTTAATACCGCGTTCGATCGCGGTCGCCGCGGGACCATGGAACGAGGACATCTCGGTTGGTGATGATACAGAGTTTTTTACTCGCGCTCTTCTTTGTTGCGAGCGAGTACTTTTTTGTGCGGGCGCACACTGTTTTTATCGATCCGGAATTGCGGGCAGCCTTTCGGGTCGTAGGTCAACCGAAGCCTGGAAGTCACAATTTGAGGTTACTCAGCTATGCCAGCAATACGTATTGGCGCGCGAGGATAGTGATCGGATCCGACGTGGCTTCGCTCAGTCGTGGCAACATCTTGCGCACGTTTGCTACCCGTACGATCGAAGAATGGCGTTCCGCGCGCTTGACCAAGCCCGAGCGTTGCACCCTGTCAAAATCGAACCAGATGGTGGGCCATTATTTCGAAACATATCAAGGCTGGTGGGCTGGAGGATTGCTCGAATCCTACAAGTTGCGACCGGCCGACTATGAGCAGAGGCATCGCGGTTGTCGCTTCGTCGAAATACTCCCATGCTGTCTCGGCCCTTCTATACAGTATACAATAATAATTTCTTTGGTCAAAAATAAAAAGTACTTTATATATCAAAGCATAGGGGGCCAACATTAACAACTCATCTAGCACTATCGTGTTACTTACCGGCAGTAGCATAAGCCATAATCCACGCGCCCTAAAAGAAGCCTCAGCATTGGCACGGGCCGGCTATCAAGTTCGTGTACTTGGTGCATGGTTGGACCCTACGCTAAAGACTATGGATCAACACCTCATACCTGAGCTGCCATTTGAGTTTATTCCAGTTCTGGACATTACTGAGAATCGATTAAATGGTAAGCTCGCGCGGATTCGGCGAAAGTCGGGCGCAAGCGCTCACGCGTTTGCGGGTTTTGAAAATCGATGGCAACTTGGGTATTCCTATACATATCTCAAACGGGCGGCATTCGGCGAGCAGGCGGATCTTTATATAGCCCACTCGGAACCGGCTATGGCGGTCTGCGTCGATCTCCATCGTGCAGGTCGCCGTGTTGGGATCGACATGGAAGACTGGTTCTCAGAGGACCTCTTGCCGGAGGCGCGCCGCACTCGGCCACTGCGACTATTGCACTCACTGGAAAGAATATTGCTTGTTGAGGGGGCATTTGCGTCGTGCCCATCACGAGCCATGAGCGACTCGCTGACGCTCGCGTACAATTGTCCCGCTCCAACCGTCATCTACAATGCCTTTGCGTGGGAGGAGCGCCAATCGTTGGCTCGTTTGCGCCACGATCGTCGAGACAGAAAATTACCCTCGATCCACTGGTTTTCGCAAACACTTGGACCAGGTCGAGGACTAGAAGAGCTATTCGGAGCGCTTCCCCTCATTTCCACTCCTGTGGAAATCCATCTACGTGGTCAGCTCGCAGAAGGTTTTGAGCGCTGTTTGCTCTCAAAAATTCCCCACGAGTGGCACCATCGGGTCTTTTTCCATGGGTTGGTTCCAAACGCGGAATTGCTGCAGTGTATCGCCGAGCACGACATCGGTTTTGCAGGTGAACAGCACTATTGCCGCAACAAGGAACTAACTGTAAGTAATAAAATATTACTCTATCTACTTGCTGGTCTTGCCGTTGTAGCAAGTGATACGCTGGGACAACGAGAAGTGGCCGATCGTGCAAAGGGCGCCGTTTTCGCTTATCCCGCCGGGGATGCGCGAGCCCTGGCCGCAGCATTGAATACACTTCTGGCGTCGCCACCTAGCTTATGTCGAGCAAAGGCTGCCGCACTGAAGGCTGCACAGTCGACATTTTGCTGGGAACGACAAAAACATCTCCTAATTGATGCCATCGACCGTTCCCTGGATGCGCCTTTGCGGATAGCCGTATAGCGTGACCGGCATTCGCTAAACACCCAAAATCAGAGTCGAGCTTGAAAATCCTTCTTACAGCTGACCCGTTTCTACCGGTGCCACCAACGCTTTACGGGGGCATTGAGCGTGTCGTCGCCGCGCTAATCAGCCAATTTCGATCGTCCGGTCATACCGTTGGCCTGATCGCCTTAGCAAGCTCGAGTATTCCTGTTGATTTTTTTCGCCCGTGGCCGCATCCCCGTCCAAGGCGGGCGCTGGCCCATTTTCAGAATGCAAGCCTGATGCGTCATGCGTGCGACGAATTCGCGCCCACCGTAATCCACAGCTTTTCCCGACTCCTCTACCTTGCCCCGCTGCTGCACCGACGCATCTCGAAGGTGATGTCCTACCAGCGGGCGACTGGCGGGCGCCAAACACGGATTGCGGCGTGGCTGGGGGGAACCTCGCTAGCGTTTACCGGCTGCAGCGAATTTATTGCGGAGATGGGCCGCTCTCATGGCGGCAAATGGTACGCCATTCCTAATTTTGTTGATACAGACGTTTACCGATTCTCGCCAACCGTTGCCTCCGATGCGCCATTGGTATTTCTCAGCCGCATCGAGCCGATCAAGGGTACGCACGTCGCGATAAAGATTGCGAAAATGACAGGGCGGCGACTTATCATTGCTGGTAACCATGCTGAAAGTGGCGCGGAGGGCGTTTATTGGGAGACCCGGATTAAGCCAGAGTTGGGTAAACACGGAATCGAATACGTTGGTCCAGTTGATGACCATGCTAAGATTGAGCTGCTCGGATCCGCTGCGGCCCTTATCGTCCCGGTTCAGTGGGATGAGCCATTTGGCATCGTCTTCGCAGAGGCACTAGCATGCGGTACACCCGTCATTAGCTGCCCCCGGGGAGCACTGCCGGAGATCATCCACAACGGGAAGCACGGTTTCCTTGTCAACAACACAGAGCAAGCTAGTCGAGCCGTGGCGAATATCTCGAAGATTGACCGCCGTGAATGTCGATTACGCGTGGAACAGTCATTTTCAGCCGCGACTGTCGTACCGCGCTATGAGGCACTATATCGGGCACTGTTCAGGGGCGAGGCAGTCTCGTAGGCCGTTTGATGATATGAGAAAACTTCTGATTATTAGTCTGCGGTTCCCATCCAGCCCGCCTGAATTGAATTACACCGGTCGAGGGTGTCAATAGCCATATCGCTTCTTTGGTTGGACCTTGCCCTTTTTCGTGATCGGGCGTTGGCAGACCATGTCGACAAACCTCACGACCCCCAGTCGCTCCTGGCAACGCTGAGTGACTCAGCGAACTTCGCAACATTGTTCCCGCGCAAGCGGCACATCTTTAACCCCATCGCCACCGTGCAATGACGCAACATCGCTCCCCCGGGATACCTCCAGCGATAGCCTGCTTGCAACGGCGCAATTTTTATCAACGGTCGTCACCACTTCTAATACAGTAAGACCAAACGCCCATGGCAAAAATACTCGTGGTGGGAGCCGGGTTATCCGGTGCCGTCTTGGCACAACAACTTGCGGCACACACGGATCACAAAATTATCATAGTGGACGAGCGGCCCCATGTTGCGGGTAATTGCCATACCGCGCGTCACCCTCCGACAGGGATCATGACGCACGTCTATGGTCCCCACATTTTCAACACCTCCGATTTGCAAATCTGGCAATACATCAAACAATTCGGCCAATTTGCGAATTACGTAAATCGCGTCAAAGCCGTGACCGAGCTTGGAGTATTTTCCCTACCGATCAATCTCTTAACAATAAATCAGCTCTTCAAAACGACCTTCAACCCACGTGAAGCTCAGGCCTTCATCCATGCTCAGGCCGACGCGTCGATCGATGATCCGTCAAATTTTGAAGAACAAGCCCTAAAGTCGGTCGGCCCGTTAATCTACGAAGCCTTCTTCCGTGATTATACGATCAAACAATGGGGATGCGATCCAAAAGAACTGCCGGCATCCATACTGAAGCGCCTTCCCATACGATTTAACTATGACGACAGGTATTACTCTAACAAATATCAGGGAATTCCTATTGAAGGTTATACTGTAATCGTCGAACGAATGTTAGCCGACCCTAACATTGTAGTCCGACTATCAGAGCGATATGACCCCTCTTGGAACCTTGAATTCGACTACGTTTTCTATTCTGGGCCAATAGACGCTTATTTCAGTTATCGCGAGGGTCGGTTAGGCTATAGAAGTTTGATTTTCCAACAAGAAATCTACGCCGGTTCCGACTATCAAGGCAATGCGGTATTGAATTATTGTCAAGGATCGATTCCCTACACCCGAGTTCACGAGCACGCTCATTTTACTCCATGGGAGACACATCGTTCTTCCGTCTATTACCATGAATTCAGCAAAGAGACTGAGCCGACGGACACACCCTTTTACCCTAAGCGCTTGCGTGCCGACAAGGTATTGTTGACGAAATACCGTGCGCTCGGGGCGCTTGAAAAGAATGTATCGTTTCTCGGCCGCCTTGGCACGTATCGATACTTGGATATGCAACATGTCGTGAAAGACTCAATCTCCGCTGCTATGGCATTCGCTCGCTCGACCCCGCCCTGGGACCGGTTCCCCGCGTTTCTTAATACCGAAGCCGAAGAGTAATGACGAGCGTCATTTGGTTTCAAAAGGCTCATGAAAACCGGAATGATTTGTTGCGGTATGGGTTCATGAAATTACACACTTTGGGCAAAATAGGATATGCCGAATACCCGATAATAACCTCTCAGGACTCAGGGTTCAGTGATAAGTTCGTGAGCAACGAATATCCTCATGTTAGTATCATTACCGTGAACGACGGGCCCAGGACAATTCGGTGCCTGATCGATAGCGAGGACTCCTTTTTTTGGATGTGTCCTCTAATCTCGGAGGTCGATTGCTACTTTTGCGCAGGCTACAACTCGGACTTTTTCCTCCGAAAGCAGATGTTTACCCCGTACGTGTGGCAAACCCCAGCCGACCTAGGGTTTTATTACCGCCGGGCAGATGAACTGATCTCAGCTCTGGGGAGCTATTTTGGCGCAGTTACTAAATTTGTTCCCATAGGACCTAACATGACCTCCGGGCCTCTGAAATCCGCTACGAGGCAGCGATGGCGAAATCTGAAGCATAAACTGCACGCTTTCCAATCGAGATCGGTGTACTGGGGAAATCAATTTTTGGAATTTGAGGCACGGTATTCTGAAATGCTGTCATTGCGGCAGTCTCGGTTGCGGTACGACATCGTACTGCATGACACTCTCTGGGGATGGCCTCATCACCGAGTGAACCTGCATCGGAAGCTGGCTGAAGTTAGTCAGAAGTGTAGAATTCATTCTACTTTGAACTGGAGTGATCCCGTTGATTACGATGGAAGCAAAAACAATCCGTGTATGCCTTCTGACTTCCCAATGCAAACGCGGCCTATCGTTGACTATGAAAGCATGCTGGCGTCGAGCCGGCTTGCCGTTTTCGCTACGGGTTTTCATTGGGGGTGGCGGAGTATCATGGCGTTTGCTTTGATGGTGGGCCTTCCGATTTACATGGATCGGCCTGTTCTGGAACCGTGGTTTGACATGAATAAGTTTATAATATTTTGGAATGAAAAAGGAGATTGGCAGGATTTATCGCATCACTTGAACGATGTTACAGATGAAAAATGGCAGTGTATAAAAAAACACAACCAATTTCGTTATGATGAAGTAATGGCCCCCGAATGTGTGGCCTCCTACGTGATTGAGAGGGCTTTGGGTTAAACGTGAGGTCCAGGTTAGCTATTCCAATGCTTGATGTTTTTTGAAACTCTGTGCCGGAGGAGCGGCGTGATCCGCCACTGTGACCGCTGTACTCTCTGGGAAGGACCCTGCTTGCTAAGAGGAAAGTTACCTCGAATCCGTCGCGGCCCAAAAGCAGTGCGCTCGCGGTTGCAGTACAGCTCCGCCGCGCCGCAAGTGTTGCTTGAGGGCGAGGCGTTCAATCTCGGCTGCCGCCTGGGAGGCCGGATTAGGAGGCGGTGCTTGAATATCACCCATCTGCGACGTGAGTAAGGTGATTTCGATGCGGAGGGTGCTGATCGTCAGTCCCCGGTTCCCGCCGACAAGCGCCCCGGAGCTACACCGGATCAGGGTTTCGTTAACGCATTATCGTTCTTTTGGCTGGGAACCCACCGTTTTGTGCATTGATCCGGGAACGGCTGACAGCGTCCACGAGCCGGTATTGGTTGAGTCTGTCCCCAAGACCGTTCCCGTTGTGCGGGTGAATGCTTGGAACGAAAAGAAGTGCCGCCGGTTCGGCTTCGGCCACCTGGCCATTCGAGGCCTCGTACCCCTCTACCGGGCCGGCAGGAAGCTTCTGCGAGAAGAACGTTATGACCTAGTATTTTTCTCGACAACATTGTTTCTCACATTTGTTTTGGCTCCACTGTGGAAGCGGAAATATGGATGCCACATTGTCTACGATTTTCAAGATCCCTGGTACGCTGAAGTGCCCTACACGCGGGACACGGCGCCGGGGCGTTGGTGGAAATATCGTCTTGACCGGTTTCTCTCACGATTCCTTGAGCACTTTGCCATGGGGGCGGCCGATCATGTGATCTCAGTTTCCGAGGGGTACGTTGCAAGCCTAACACGGCGATATCACTGGCTTTCTCCATCCAAGTTTACTGTTTTGCCGTTCGGTGGAGCGGAGAGTGATTATGATCTTGTTAGCAACTACAAAATTAAACCGAGAGTGTTCTGCGCTGGTGACGGACTGATGCATTGGGTCTATGCAGGTAGGGGCGGATCCGATATGACCCCGATCCTATCGGTCCTATTCGCCGCCCTCACTAACTTGCGCCAAGTCGATCCAGAATTTGCTGCGCTGCTGCGTGTTCACTTCGTTGGCACCAATTACGCCCCGCGGGAACGCTCCTACAAGCTCATCGAGCCACTTGCACGTGCGTATGGACTTGAGGGGTTGGTAGAAGAGGTTTCGGAGCGTGTACCTTATTTAGATGCTATCTCGCTATACCACGCGAGCGATGCAATACTGCTGATCGGCTCGATGGATCCCGACTACACTGCATCGAAGTTCATCCCCTGCGTCCTATCGAGGAAGCCTATTCTTGCTCTTTTGCATCACCGCAGCCCTGTCTCTCGGACGGCCGCCCAATTTCCCAACGTCTTTCTCGCGACCTTTGGTGGATCCCCGGAGGAGCCCGCGTTTGAGGCGGAGGTGGCAAAGGGATTGGAATGGCTGCGAGCGCCGAAATTCGATCTCGCGGCGATCGATTCTCTGTTGGCACCATGGTCGCCGAAGGAACTGACGCGACGCCAATGCACGGTATTCGACTCGGTGGTTAGCTCGACTGCTCCGTTTTGTAAGCCGTCGTTGGGCGTCGCCAAGGAAATCTCTTCGTGAAAAATCCATCGAGGCGACTGGCTCTGATAGTCTCGCACCCAATCCAATATTACGTGCCGCTGTATCGTTGCCTTGCTAGTCGCGGCGATCTTGAAATCAAAGTCTTCTTCACCTGGCACGCGGGCGGGGCACCGGTCGTCGATCACGGTTTCCGGACAAGCTTCGCCTGGGATATACCGATGACCTGCGGCTACGACTTCGAGCTGGTAAACAACACCTCACGCGATCCGGGGACGCATCGGTTCCTAGGTTTACGCAACCCGACACTCGTCCAACGTGTCATCGCTTGGCGCCCCGATCTTGCCATCATCCATGGCTGGGCTTGGTTGTCGCACCTCCGGGCGCTGTACGCGTTCGGCAGGTTGAACATTCCAACCCTCTTGCGTGGTGATTCTCATCTGCTTGATGAGAGCCTCGTCGGACCGCGTTGGTTGGCCAAAAAGGCCTTGCTGACACGAATATTTTCTTGGCCTGCTGGCTTTCTCACGGTCGGCTCGGCGAACCGTGCGTACTACAAGGCATTTGGGGTGGACCCGATGCGGCTCCATTATTGTCCGCATTCGATCGATGTTGGCCGCTTCGCCGAACCGGCGGGCGCCTTGGAGCGAGAGGCCGGTGAGTGGCGGCACCGGCTCGGGATCGACGCTCAAGACATCGTCTTACTGTACGCTGGCAAGTTTGAACCAAAAAAATGCCCTGTGCGGCTGATGCGCAGCGTCATAAAACTACAAAACCCTCGCGTGGTCCTGGTGATTGTTGGCGGCGGGGAGTTGCAGGGTGAAATCAATGCGTTGGCGGCAGTCGCTCCCGCACGGTTTCGCGTATTGTCTTTCCAAAACCAAAGCAGGATGCCTGTTGTTTATCGCTTGGGCGACTTGTTCGTGCTTCCCTCGTCGCACGGCGAGACTTGGGGCCTTGCCATCAACGAGGCGTTGGCCTGCGGCCGGCCAGTCCTAGTCAGTGATCGGGTAGGCTGTGCGCCTGATGTTGTCGATCCGTCGTGCGGGCACGTCTTTTCTTGGGCCAAGCCGCGATCGTTGGAAGACGCCCTAACTGAGATGACAGCCGACCGGCGTGGTCTTGCTGTTATGGGCGGAGCGGCCTCGGAGCGGGCTTGGTCGTTCGACGTTGCCCGTACCGAAGAAACGCTGATCGGCGCGATTGAGCAGGTTTGCGCCGCGTGAAAACGGCGCAGCTGCATTACACGGCGCAGCTGCGACACGCACGAACGCAGTTCGCCTGCGGTTTAGCATTGATAACCATTTTCGGGCTCTTCCGCGCCGAAACGATGGAAGGTTTCTTCGCCTACATGTTGATTGTCGCAACCACCATCCTCCCCGCTGCTCTCTGGCTGCGAGCCGGGGCGCCAGGCATTCCCATTTTGCCGGCCGTCGCGGGCTTAGATTACCTCTATTACGCGGTTCCAATTCTCCGCGAGAACGTCGGGCAAGCCGGCTATACGGCGGGCGCAACCCTTCGTGCTGCGGCGACGTTGGCACTGTTTTTCGTCACTGCTACAGCCATCTGGAGGCTGGTTCTCGGCTCCATCCCCCGCAGAGCGCCGGAGCCAGCTATACATGTAACCTTCACCTTACCTACCCGACTGTTGGTCTTTGGTGGGATTACTTTGGGTCTACTGTTTCAGCTCCTGATCACGACTGACTTACTTGCCGACGTAGGTGGCCTTTTCGGGGTGGTACGTGCGATCGCGACAACGTCGGCGTTGATCGCTTGCTATGTGCTCGGTCATTCCCGCGCGCGGGGGATACTGCGCGGAACACTCTGGGCTTTGGCGGCGGCGGGGATTGCCTCAATCACCCTTCTCTCCTGGAGTACGTTATACCTTGTCGGCGGCATGGCCTACCTGCTCGCGGCGATGCTCGGCTATGTGACCACGGCGAAGCGTGTTCCGTGGGTGGCGGCAGTCGCTGTTCTGACGGTCCTATTCGTTCTTCATGCCGGAAAGAGCGAGATGCGTGAGCGCTATTGGGTCAACGGCTACTCGCAGACCACCCCAATCACCGCAGTACCTAGCATCATCTCGGAATGGATCGGAGATGGTGTCGACGCCATCGCCGCGGGCGATCTGAATCAGGATATCGTCGATCGCGCCTCTCAGCTCTACCTGCTGCTGCGGGTGCAACGGCTGACCCCCGAATATATTCCCTATCTTGGCGGCGAAACCTATGCACTGCTCCCCCACTACCTCGTGCCCCGCTTCCTCGATCCGGACAAGATCTCTAGTCAGGCAGGCTTGGCTCTGCTTAACGTTCGATACGGCCTGCAGACGCGCGAAAGTGTGGAGACCACCACGATCGGCTGGGGAGTGATCCCCGAGGCTTTCGCCAATTTCGGCTATCTTGGGGTGGTCGGGGCAGGATTTGTGTTTGGCGGGTTGGTTGGGCTTTTTAGCCACTGGAGCGTTGGCGCGACCCCGCTCTCGTTGCCGACGCTACTCTCTGCTGCCGCCCTCGTCAGTCTGATTAATCCGGAAGCGGATTTCGGCTATCTAATGACTAATTTGTGGCAGGCGCTGGCGGCCACCCTACTTTTCTTCTTGCTGATCAGATATCTAACAGCCACTCGGGAACCGCGGCCATCGGGGACTATCGCGATTCCCCCACGCTACGCGATCCGTAGCGGACCCAACCTCCCTCGAATGTAGACCCAAATGGTGCACGCCCTGCACGTGGTCGCGGGTCTTGACGCCGCTCATGGCGGGCCGTCGTATTCGGTTCCGAAGCTATGTCGTAGCTTAGCCGAAATCGGTGCAGATATTGACCTCTATTCGGTCAAGGGCCGTGACCATAGGTCCAACGGCGAGATCAGCGGCAGCTACCGGGAGCGCCAGTTTGATTGGGATTATGAGCGTGTGCCAATCCTCCGAGCCCTGCGCTGTTCCTCGGGTCTGACGACGGCTCTGCGCGCGGCCGCAAGGCGAGCCGAAATCATTCACGATCACGGAATTTGGCTGCTGCCCAATGTCCAGGCCGGATGGGTTGCAGCGAGGGCGCAGAAGCCACTGATCGTCTCGCCGAGGGGCATGCTGGCCCCGAAGGCGCTGGCATTCTCCAGCACCAAGAAGCGCATCTTCTGGCAGCTTGTGCAGGGACCGGCGATCCGCGACGCCGCTTGCTTCCACGCGACGAGCGAGCAGGAATATGAAGAAATTCGAGCCTTCGGTCTTAGTAACCCCGTCGCGGTCATCCCCAATGCGATCGACCTGTTGATACCGCGTCCCCACGCCAAGGGGCCGGCGGACCGTGAGCGTACAGTGCTGTCACTGGGCCGCCTCCACCCCAAAAAAGGGGTCGACCATCTAATTCGGTCTTGGGCGAAGGTGGAGGGGAGATTTCCCGACTGGCGGCTGCGAATTGTCGGTCCCGCGGAACACAGCTATGACCGTGTATTGCGCAGGTTGGTTAGCTCGCTCGACCTTTCTCGGGTTTCAATCGAGGGTCCACTATATGGTAAACTCAAGGCTGCGGCATACTGCGCCGCGGACGTCTTTGTGCTGCCGACTCTGAACGAGAACTTCGGTATTGCTGTAGCCGAAGCGCTCGCCGCCGGGACGCCAGTCATTTCAACTAGAGGCGCTCCATGGGCGGGACTCGAATCCGAGCGATGTGGCTGGTGGATCGATGATGGGGTTGGGCCGCTCGCGACCGCTCTGGCAAACGCAATGGCGATGTCACCAGAGGCCTTGAGGACGATGGGAGCGCATGGCCGTAACTGGATGGTCCGAGACTTCTCCTGGGACCGCGTCGCCGGCGAAATGCTTAACGTCTACTGGTGGCTCGCTCGCGGGGCTAAGCCGCCCTCCACAGTCCGCTTCAGCTGAAAGCGCAAGGCGTGTTGGATCAAATCACCCCGCTCATCCTGACCTACAATGAGGCGCCGAATATCCGTCGCACGCTCGATCGGCTCGCATGGGCCCGCCGTATCGTCGTAATCGACAGTGGAAGCACCGACGAGACCAAAGATATCGTGTGCGAATACAAACAGGCCGATGTCATTCGGCATGATTTCCACGATTTCGCGAGCCAGTGCAATTTCGGGCTCACCCAAGTGACAAGCCCCTGGGTGCTGTCGCTTGACGCCGATTACGAACTCAGCGACGCGCTGGTATGGGAGTTGCAATCGCTTTCCGCATCGGGCGACGTCGCCGGCTATCGCGCCCAGTTTGTCTATCGCATTCACGGTCGGCCGTTGCGCGCAAGCCTATATCCGCCGCGCATCGTCCTGTACCGAAGGAAACTCGCGCAATACCTACAGGAAGGACACGCGCATCGCGTCACTGTCGCTGGAACAGTCGTGTCGCTGCATGGCAAAATCTTTCACGACGACCGCAAGCCTCTGGCGCGCTGGTTCGCGTCGCAGCAACGCTATGCTAACGACGAAGCCGATCATCTGCTCGCACGGCGTGACGGCAAATTGGGTCGCGCCGATAGGCTTCGGCTGATGGCGTGGCCCGCTCCGTTTGCTGTCCTCTTCTATGTACTTTTGGCCAAGCGCTGCATCTTCGACGGCTGGCCCGGCTGGTATTACGCGCTGCAACGCGTTCTGGCCGAGGCGATGCTCGCGCTCGAGATTGCCGATCGGCGGCTCCGCAGTCCGACCTGAAGCGCGGAATGATTTTGCCAGCAAAGAAAGAGGAAAAGAAAGATTTAGCCGGTACCGGCGGAACAGTCTTATTGTAACGACCGCACACAAGAGCGGAACCCCATGCCGCGGTGGCCTGCTACAAACAGCCGCCGCCCGTTTTAGTTAAGGACGACCTTTGGTGTCATCGCTTAATCGCCCCTGTTAAGTGCAGCTCCTTGCGCCGACGCATAAAATACAGCTTGGACCATCGCGCGCTCGCGCCGCGCTAGTTCAAGGTCGTGCTCCATCATCATCCGCACGAGGTCAGTAAATCCGACGCGCGGCTGCCAGCCCAGATCGTGATACTCCTTGCTCGCGTTGCCGCGCAGCAGATTGACCTCGGTTAGCCGAAAATAGCGGCTATCGTTCTCGACATGATTACGCCGGTCAAGGCCCACTTCGGCAAAAGCAAGCTCAACAAATTCTCGCACAGTGTATGACTCACCGGTCGCGATGACAAAGTCATTAGGCTTTTCCTGCTGCAGCATCAGCCAGGTCACTTCGACGAAATCGCCGGTAAACCCCCAATCGCGCTGCGCTTCAAGATTGCCGAGATAGAGTTTGTCCTGCAGCCCCTCTTTGATCCGGCCGACGGCGCGCGTTACCTTTCGGGTCACAAAAATCTCGCCCCGACGAGGGCTCTCATGATTGAATAAAATACCGTTGCAGATAAAGAGACCATAGGCCTCGCGGTAGTTGACCGCAAACCAATGCACCGCAACCTTGCTGACGCCATAAGGACTCCGCGGGTAAAATTGCGTCCTTTCGTCTTGTGGGGCCGGGGCCGCACCGAACATTTCCGCGGAGTCCCCCTGGTAGCACCGCGCTGGGCAACCGCCATGAAGTACATGGTCACGGAGTGCCTCAATAAGCCGGAGCGTCCCGACGGCGATGACCTCCGCAGTATATTCCGGTATGTCGAATGAAACCCTCACGTGGCTTTGGGCGCCAAGGTTGTAGACCTCGTCAGGATCAACAACCTCTAGGACCCGACGCAAACCTGTGCCATCTGTCAAATCGCCGTAGTGCAGGGTCAGCTTGGGGCCGCCTTAATGGACGTCGTGATAGAGATGGTCGATGCGGTCCGTATTGAATAGGCTCGCCCGCCGCATGAGGCCGTGGACTTCGTATCCCTTCCCAAGCAGGAACTCCGTCAGGTATGAGCCGTCCTGACCGGTAACTCCAGTAATGAGCGCGCGCTTTGTCATACTTACTTAACCGATCTTCCTCTGATCCCACTGCCCAGTGGTCGTAGTCCGGTCTTTACACCAAAGGCAGTCGCCGAGGTCGTCGGTTACGCCGCGGTATGAGCTTGCACGTGGCGACCGGAGCCTGTCAACGATTTGGGATGGCTTCACCGTAACCTAAGCCTGGATAGAGATGCGGCGTCGTTCCATTGAGCCAAAGTTTACGCCGGCGCCCGCAAATTACCAGGTTTTGGTACAGGACGAAACACCGGGATTATGTGTCCTATTACTTTGTCAGCCGTTACCGTGGCAGCCGACGACGCCAAAACTCGCGTGGTAATATTCGGGGCATTGTCAGCTATACTGACTGACTACTCTGTGTCTGGAAGTTGCAGCAGGAGCTACCATGGTCGCGTACGATCTGACGCATCTGACACAGGATGCCGACCAACAGGTGTCAGGCCCAATCCAGGACGACGAGGCCCTCCTGATCTATGCCCTAATCAAGGTCATGCGTTTGCGGCGTGTCCTCGAGATCGGGGGGCTCTCCGGATATAGCGCTCGGAACTTTATCGCGGCAGTCGGAAACGAAGGAGTCGTCTACACGGTGGACCTGCAAGAGTTGCCAGTACAGGCCCCCAACCATCGCATCATTACCAAAGACGCCGCCTACCTCACTGCTGCGGATGTCGATTACTTGCCGCTCGATCTGGTTTTTTTCGACTGTCATTTTTTGAAGGTACAGATGGAGCTGCTTTTTCGGCTCACGGCACTCTCTTTGATTACATCGGATACCGTGCTGGTATTGCATGATACCAACTTGCATCCTGCGAAATTTGTGTACTGGTCACGGAAGGTCGAAGGGGGTTGGGAACACCAGCGGGTTGAACGCCAAATGGTCGATGACTTGCGGCGCCTCGGATATGACGCGGTCTGCTTTCACACGGATATGCTGCGCCACGGTCCCGAACTGCCCTTCCGTCACGGATTGACGATCATGCGGAAATATCGTCGCTTGGGGATGTCAGGCGCACTGGGAATACTGCGCCATCACACAGCAATCTTGGCAGCAAAATACGGTCTGCGTCCTCTGTCTAAATGGTGATCCGTTCGATCTCATTGAGAGTGATTGCGTTGCTGGCCGGACATTCGAGCGCCGCCAGTCCTCCTCTTAGAGCCTGACTGAAAAAGAGTTGAGTGATCTCAATCGGTTGTGATTCCATCGTTGTTGCGACACAAACGGTGGGGTTCACGATGGGCTGGAGTGAGATCACTCGCCGACAATATCGGCGCGAGGGGTTGCGCTACGCAAGCGACATGACCGATGCCGAGCGGGCTTTGATCGCGCCATTGATGCCGGTGCGATGCGTGATCGGGAGACCGCGCGAAATCGACCTGCGCGCGGTCGTGGAGGCGCTGCTCTATATGGCCGCAACGGGCTGCCAGTGGCGGCAGGTTCCGAAGGAGTTTCCCCCTTATTCGACGATCCAGGGTTATTTCTACCGCTGGTCGCGAGATGGCAGGCTGGCTCAGATCAACCACGTGCTGGTCATGGCCGCGCGCGAGAAGGTGGGGCGCGAAGCCAGCCCGGACGCTGGCGTGATTGATAGCCAGTCGGTCAAGACGACGGAAAGCGGCGGTCCCCGAGGCTATGATGCTGGCAAGAAGATCAAGGGCCGCAAGCGCCACATCGTCGTCGACACACTCGGGCACCTGGTGGGATTGCAGGTCCATGCTGCCGATATTCAGGATCGCGATGGTGCCGTCCGCGTCTTCGCCTCGATCCGATATCTTTATCCCTGGCTGCGCCATATCTTCGCCGATGGCGGCTATGCCGGCGACAAGTTGCGGCTGGAACTGGCGCAGATCGGCCGCTGGACGATCGAGGTGATCAAGCGCTCCGATAAGCTCAACGGGTTCGAAGTGCTGCCACGCCGCTGGGTTGTCGAGCGCACTTTCGCCTGGCTCGGTCGGTGCCGAAGGCTCGCCAAAGACTTCGAGGCCACCCTGGTCAGCGCTGTGGCCTGGGTCCTTGTCGCCCATATCAGGCTGCTCACAAGACGTATCGTACGAACCTGAAATCGTGGACACCTTTTCGAGTCAGACTCATAGAGAATTATAGACGCGCATTACTCGCCGGTGTCAGCAGCTCAATAGGTGCAATGCGTTTGCGCAGCCTGCAGCCTTATTGTGCGGCATCGTCGCCATCAGAAAGAAGTGGCACGTGATCGGAAAGGAATCCCTAGCAAGAAGGATAAGGTCGCTCGAAGCCACGACGGCCAAACAGTGCGGTTAGAAGATGCTGATATGTAGGGAAGATGATCTTAAGGCCTTCTGCCAGGATCAGATCGCGCGAACGTTAAGATTGTCAGCGCCACTCATCCGCACCCCAATTCCATCTGGGCCACCTAGACGAGGTTGGTCATAACCGCACGGGCGGAACCGTAATGATACCTCTATTTGAGCAGCTTCTAGGGACCATGATTGCTAGGCGCATACGAGGGGCCGAAAGAATGCGACGCTTTATCGGAATCGCGGCTCGCATCGATGAAATCACGAGCGTTAATCGGTATGGTGCGGTCTTCCGCCTTCGTCTGAGCGACTATATCGACAGTATTGTCTTGAGAGAAGGGTACTATGAGAGCGAAGTGCTCGAAGCAATGCAAGGAGCCACCCCGACGGACGGCGTAGTGTGGGACGTCGGCGCTAATTTTGGCCTGCACTCGGTCACTTTGAAGAAGTTGCGGCCCGATGCACGAGTGATTTGCTTTGAACCTTCGCCTGATCAGGCGGCGCGCCTTCTTACACATGCAGACATGAACAATGTGGAGTTAGAGTTGTACTGTATGGGGCTTGGCAAGCAACCGGCCACTGGCACTCTACATACCGTTCGAGGCAACCCGGGGATGAACACGTTTAGTCCTTGGAGCGAAGCAACTTACACCGGCTCGCTACGAAGTTACGCTGATACTGGGGACAACCTTCTCCGCTCTGGTTCAGTCGCGAAGCCGGCCGTCATCAAGCTCGACGTGGAGGGGAGTGAACTGAATGCGCTCGAGGGCATGTCGTCGCTAATTGGCGCACTGAAGCCAACTATTCTTTGTGAAGGCGGACCCGAACTTCTGGGTATATTCGACCGATTGAATATGTCCTGCCGCCCTTTAGTTCGTAATGAAGCCACAACCCACGGCCTGAATAATTACATTGCCGAACCGCTTTAGCAGGGCGCGGAAGACTAAAAATACCTGGAAATAATCGCGAAACCACCGAGCTACTCGTGATCGGCCCCGCGGGATCTTGCGCTGCGTCGAACGGTGCTGCCCCAGCGCCGCGCAGGCACGGCGCTCGGAAATCGACAGCACGCCCCGAACATGCTCGATGCAGGCGCGGCGACGCGCGGGGCTTAGTAGTTTCCCCGCGCCGCCTCCTGCAGGATCAGCTTGTCCAGCGTCAGGTCCGAGACGGCGCGGCGAAGCCGGGTGTTCTCCGTCTCCAGGTCCTTGAGGCGTTTGACCTGGTCGCTCTTCAGCCCGCCAAACTCCTGGCGCCAGCGGTAATACGTCACCTCGCTCACACCAATAGAACGGATCGCATCGGCCACGCCCTGGCCTTGCGAGGTCAAAACTTCAACCTGCCGCAGCTTGGCGACAATCTCTTCCGGCTTGTAGATCTTCCTCGGCATCGGGTCCTCCTCGAGAGCAAAAAACCACAGCTCAGGGGTGGACCACTTCAACGGGGGTCGATTACTCACCGAAATAGGACCGAAACGCGCCGACCCCGCAGTTTCAACTCGGGCCTCCTGGCCGCCAGTAGCCTTTGGGCTCTTGCAATATCGCGCCGCCGGTGACGAAAGTTTGACGCCGCCCCTTACGACATGACATCCTGGGACCTGACAATTGGCGATGAATTCAGCGCGTGGCCCAAACCCCCGCCGCCGCATGTTGTTGCCGCGGCCCTCTCAACTGTTCACTACTGCAGATGATCGCTCAAGCCGTTCGGTACATGACTTTTTTTCAAGGGCGATCGCCATGAATACCCGACCTTCGAACCACGCTTGGCAGTTGGCGACTCGTGTTATCGGTGGTATCTCACGACGCTTACTCCACGTACATTTTGACGACCTTATGTCACTTGGCTGCACTATCATTCATCGATTTGAAAACTCGACCAACCTAGTTAGCTTGACATTCGATGACGGCCCGCAACCCGACACAACCAGAAAGATAATAGCCACATTGGCACGGCACTCGGTTCACGCCACCTTTTTTGTCATTGGTGATAATGCGCGGCGATATCCAGACCTCGTAAGGGCGCTCCAGTACGGTGGACATGAAATTGGTAATCACTCTTACACTCATCAAGATCTACACCGATTGCAATCTAAAAAGGTCCGCCTCGAAGTGCGTGATTGTCAGCAGACATTGCGCGAATTAACAGGGACGCTCCCAACGCTTTTTCGTGCACCTTTCGGGCATTTTAGATGGGAGTTATCGAACGGAGGTCGCCTTGACGGGATACAGTCACTAGTGCACTGGGATGTCGCTCCTCCCCATTCTGAAACCAACCCGAGCCGTCTGACTGACTATATTGTATCCCGCGCGCGCCCTGGTTCGATAATAGTTCTTCATGACGGTCTGTCTGGCGCGCACAAAGAAAGGTCGCGTGCTGTTGGAGATACCACGGCGGCGTGCCTGGAGTCCCTCATTCCCGCATTACGGGCACGGCAGCTTGACTTTCGAACAATCTCTGAACAACTCACGAGGCGTTAAATGACCGACTGGTCCCCATCTCCTGGTGTCGTCTCCCAATCGGCTTCATCGAAGCTTCGATTCGCTTTATAACAATAAGTCATCATCGGAGGCGACAGGCGGGCGATGCGGCACATTCTCGGAACTGCGCTGTTGATCATGGGCGAATAGCGCCAGACCCGAATATAGGCAATATCGTTTCGGCGTGCGTAATCTTGCGCGGCCCAAAAGAGGTTCTTAGCCACCTCCTCGTCGGCGTCAATTGTGCGGCATTCCAGAAGCAATAGCGAATGTGATTGTCGCTTCATAGCAATATAGCCCACAATACGTTGAGCAGATTTGGCCACTAACACCACACGCGAGGCTCGAATATATGACGACCCAAAATACAGCCAATTCATAATCACAGCATTCCGAAGAGAAAAGGTTGATGCCACCGATGCCCTGCACGCTAGCAAATCTGGATCATCGGTGGGCTCAAAACTGTCTACTTCAGAAATGGGTAACCTAATAGTAGCGCGAGGCGGTGACGAAATTATGCCGTAAACGATGTCTCCAAAAGCTCCGACGGGGCATAATATTCGCTTGGTTATCTGGTTACGACGAGTGTTGCCGATGGACGCAGTAAAACTGCCCGGGATACAGTAACTGGCATTTGGCCACGGCCGCTGTACTGGTCTCATACCTAGGGATAACCAAAGTTTATATGCGAGGTCCGTCGATCCAGTGCCGACGAGGAGATCCACACTTGGTTGGTCTAGAAAACGGTTGCCAACGAGCTTTGACAATCCGTGACCGCGCCATCTTTCATCGACCGCAGTTGAGCCTGTTGCGCAGGATATGCCATCCGCGCCATTGATCTGATACAGAAAGGGGATATTAGCCGTGAATGCTATAATGCTGCCATTTGCCGATTTGACAATCCAGCCTTTCGGTAAAGATTGAGTCCATGCGGGATTGTGCTCCCACCAGTGCCGGAAGAAAGTAAGGAATCCTACGGCGGTTCCGCCGAACACCCGCGCTAAAAAAGATGCGGTGGCTCGCAAATCACAATCGTCCAATTCAAGTGATGATGATGTCTTTTCGGTCATATTAATCCTACATGAACTCGGCGTGGTAAACATGGTCGTTGAAAAATATTAGTTCACCCACCTCTGAATTTTAAAGGCAATAGTGTTAGTTACCGCTCGCGCTGAGGGGACAGCGTCTCGTCGGCAGGCTTCGGTGCCGAATAATTATGTCCAGCGGATCGGCCCGCATCACTCCGATGGGTCCGAGACCCACGACAGCCCCGTAGACAATTTTCTGCGCGCGCTAAGAAGGGGACCCGGTATTGGCGGGTACATCGACGGGTTCTATAATGTCCCTTCTCGCGAACGAGGCAGGTCCACGTCCGACAATTTTTGACCGTAGACTCGAGGCACCCAACGAATGCGTCTGCGAAACTTAGTCACCAAACCCAAACCGCTACAGGGTGCACTTCAGAGTGGCCCGAAGCCTTCGGGTTCGCTACGCTAGATTGGGTAGACTGGTTCTACCATCGCCAGCTGCTGGGAGCCCATCAGTCCGTGGGCGCACGAGGCAGCCACCGATTAAGCTGCCAATGCACCAAGTAGGCGGCAACCGCTAACAGGACTACCGCAACCATCAGTCCCCAGCCAGTCTTCGCGCGATTCCAATAGACCAAGAGCGGGTGGTGCAAGACGTATAGTTCGTACGATACCGATGCGACGGCTGCAGTAGGTTTTAAAACTCTGACTAATAGGGACCCCATCCCAGCTCCGAAGCGACTAAAAAAAAGGACTAACGTAAGAGCCGCAATAGCGAAATGGCGTAATATTAAAATGGGATAGAGACCTAACCCTCGAGAGCCGACCGCCCATACGGCAGTAGCCGCAATCACACAGAGAAGCAGCAACCAGTAAATGAGAGCTTGGATTGAGCGAACGTCCCTTGCTCCCCCGAGATACCCCTCAGCGGTCATTGCTCCACACCACCAAATGAGAAAGTAAGAGACAACCAAGGACCAATGATTAGGAGCCGCGACATACGCGACGTATGAGACGCAGCACGTCACGCCGATCAAGTGGTTCGTCCACGAAGGGCTCCGCAGCCACAGATTCAGCACTAGCGGAAAAACGAGATAGAATGCTACCTCGTAAGACAGCGACCAAAGCGGGCTGTTGCGGAGGTACGGATCTACAATGACGCCCGGTTTTAGGGATGAGACGTCCTGTATGCTTGTCAGAGTGCCCAGCAGCTCCTGC
>Ga0207055_1084_pt2 | contig 22689 bp, 23 predicted proteins | sample Alteio_BWMinCont_57_FD_153293 | JGI IMG/M metagenome (GOLD analysis project Ga0207055, IMG submission 153293) | Enriched cells from forest soil in Barre Woods Harvard Forest LTER site, Petersham, Massachusetts, United States -... | ecosystem: Environmental > Terrestrial > Soil > Temperate forest >...
TCACTTTCGAGGCGCGACAAAACGGCCTTCTGGGTCCACGAAAACTCTTTAAATTCAGTCGGAGCATCGGCGCGGATGCGGCGGACCACGAGACTGATGGCAAGCGCAAAGCTTTCAACGGCAACGTCATTGGGCTTCATAGGTTAACAGTACAACTTAACAGTTTATCTGGCAAGTTTAACTGTTAAGTGTATCATAATTAGAGGGCTTGCCGACGGTGGCGGGATCATGATAAGTCTAAGTCCATGGAAAGAGCCGAAAAAGCGAAGCAGTGGCTGTCAAAAAGCGTTTATCCGTTATGGCGCAAGCAAGGTGTCGATTCGACCAACGGCAGTTTTGTCGAATGTCTGTCAGAAAATGGCGAGCCACAACACGTACCCCAGCGCGCCATGGTTCAGGCGCGGCAAATTTATGCTTTTAATGAGGCCAGTAAGCTACAAATTCTAGAGCGGGAATTTGTCGAAAAGACCATTCGTCGCGCGATCGACTTTTTCGTAGAGCGCTACTCCGCGCCCTCCGGAGGATTCGTTCACTCAATCGATGAGGCCGGTCAGCCGGCAAACAGGCAATTGGATTTATACACTCAAGCCTTCGCACTTTTTGGCTTGGCCAATGCGTATGAAGTTTTAGCAGACGAAAATCTTAAAAAGCGCGCGTTGCAATTGATTCAGTACCTTAGGGCCGAACGCAAAGTCGCCAAGGGCGGATTTTCAGAGATTATCGTTGGGCAAACGCCCTTTCAATCCAATCCCCACATGCACCTTTTCGAAGCGGCCATCGCGTGGATGCGCATCGACCGCGATCCGACTTGGAAGGAGTTAGCTTCCTCCATTTTAGACCTTTGCCAAAGCAAGTTTGCCGGTAATGAGGCGGGCGTGGTCGCCGAACAATTCGACGCCGAATGGTCGCCGTGCCTTGAGGGCGGCCGGTTTTATTGGGAGCCAGGGCATCAGTGCGAATGGGCCTGGCTGATTTTAGAATTCGAAAATGCCGGGGGCGCCCCGGCTCGGGAATTGGCCAACAGGATTTTTTCTGCCAGCGAAAAATGCGGCGTGAGCGCCGGTAGGCTAATCGACGAAGTCTGGTCCGACGGCAAGGCCAAAAAATCCTCAAGTCGCTTTTGGCCACAAAGTGAGCGAATCAAGGCCGCGGTCGCTCTAGGTGAGGGCCCTGTCGCCGACGAGGCGTTCGATGCGTTGTTCAAGTTCTTTGAAGGAATGAAGCCCGGTTTATGGGAAGATCAAATTCTCGAAGACGGCAAGTTCAAAAAGCAAGCGGTTAAAGCCAGCTCGCTTTATCACATCATTAACGCGCTCTCCGAATACATCAACAAACGCTAAAGAAAATTCTGCCGGCGCAGGCAATCGAGTACGATCTGCGAGTATTGCAAATGCGAATCGCGCGTGTACTTTACCTTGGTATAAACTTGAGCGAGATTGGTTGCGCCTTCAGCAAGAACTTGACGGCGTAGGTCCTCAATCTCCAGATAGCGATTCCAGCCGCGGCTCTCCTTTTCCTCATAAATCTGCTCGATGTGTTGGCTGTCGTAGTCTTGATAGGTGTCACGATGGACAATGCCGTTAATGGGTAAGCGATCTCTTATCGCTGGCGACTCATCCGGATAGCCTAGCGAAAAGCCCACGACGGGAACGACGTTCGCGGGGCACTTTAATATTTTGGCGATCTCGTCACAGCTGGCGAGCGTGGTGCCCATGTAGCAAATGCCGAGGCCCTCGGCTTCGGCGGCCAGGGCGGCATTCTGCGAGGCCAGAATCGCGTCGATGGCGCCAATCATAAAGCTCATGAAATTATCAAAATTGTCGGGCGCCTCGCGCAGCGCGAGCCATTTTTTCATGCGATGAAAGTCGCTACAAAATGTCAGCAGCAGGGGAGCCTCCAGTACCATGCTTTGTTGAAAGTGCGAGTCGAAGAGTGCGCGGCGAAGGGCAAGATCTTCCGTCACGATGATCGAATAGGGTTGCATATTTCCCGAAGACGAGGCGCGCGACGCCGCATTCAATATCCGTTCAAGCACGTCCTCGGGAATTGGGTCGGAACGATATTTGCGTATCGATCGATGTGCTGTGAGCGCTTGGTAAACGGCGTCCATTTCTCCTCCACACTTTGTAAGTTAGAGCGAATCGTCTGCGAAGGAAATTTCATTTCAGTTAATCGTCATTAACCGGCGGGCATCGATTTTTGGTTCCCACAGACGAAATTCCTCACCGATTTACAAAATGGCGCCAAACTCGCGATTGAGGCTTGCCAGCAATTGGCTAAAGCGCGATACGTCGAACTGCCAAATTTTGTCAGTAGTTGGTCGTTCAGTCACAATAGCCTGCTCCTCAGCAGGGCACGCTTTTCGCAATTTGCCCCTAGGATTGCGATTTTTAAAGGAGTTATCAAATGAAGATGCTGTTGTTGGTTCTTGTCGCCGCCTCATTTAACGCCTTCGCGGACGACGTCTCGAAGTGCACCTTTGAGAACGTAGTGGGATTGACGGGTGCTAAACTCGATTCTTTGACCACCAACACGATCGACACGGAACTCAATGTTAACTTGATAGCTGACGATGGCAGCAAAGTTACGCTTCGCTATGACTACACCTATCGCATGCAGCAACCCTGGAAGGGCTACACCTTTGGCCCCTCTCAAGACGACAGCATGATGTGGTATCGCCACTATTGGAATCAATCGGCATTAAGAGGTCGCTTCGGCAAGGAAACCATCACGTTGAATGATGGCGGTCCATTTAACAAGTACATCAATGGCCAGACTGTGATCTCAGGCGTTCACTGTAAGGCGCAAACCGCTCCGCGAATGTAAGCCTACTGAACCGTGATATTAGGGCTCACTGCCAGCGTGTTGTAGGTATTGTCCGAATAAAGTATCAGGTAATACGGTGCCGCCGTCCCCGGGGCAGCAAATGTCAACGTGGCGGTTGACGTCCCGCTGGTGGGCGCCGTTCGCGTTCCGTTCAAATATTGCCAGTCGATAAATGTGTTGCCCGAAGTGCCGACCACATACAGCCCAACCCAATCTTTAATGCCCCCGTAACCATCGGTAACCATGAATTGAATCTTGCCGGATTTAGCAACCAGCAGGGATTGCACGGCGATGATCGAGGGGCCAGATTTCTGTTCGCAAAAAGTATTGAAAGTGCCGTCAAAGGAAATCATGCCCACGCTGGCACCCATGGAGCAGTTTTGTTGGGAGGTACCCGACGCAATGTTAAATCCAAACACAAATTGCATCGCCGCCGAGCGCTTCTCGATGAGAGTGCACACGGGATTAGTCGCGCTACACGCACTGCCGGTGCAAGGGCTGATGGTCGTGACCGTAGTATAGCCCTGCGGACACGCGCTACCTGCCGCGCCGACCTGAACGTCGCTCAACACTTTAGTGGTCGTCGATGTAACCGGCTGACCGCAGAACGTACTATTGATTCCGCCGAAAGTGGTGGTGGCCAAAGAATTGTAAGCGGCGGGGCAGGCCGTTCCGGCCGGGACCACGGTCAAGTCACTCAAGGCTCCGGCGGGCGTATTATTTTGGAAAATATCGAGCGTCATTGTCGATGAGAATGAAACGCTGTCTTGAACCTTGACCGTGACCATTCCCGCATCGGCCGGCGCCTGAAGTTGCAAGCCATTCACCGAGCCTGCGCTACTGCTCACGATCGAAAGCGTATAGGGCGGAGTTCCTCCGGTGACGGTAAAGCTGACCTGTTGACCAATGTAAATAGGATTTGGACTATAGCTGACCGTCATCGGCGCGACCACATTGACGGTCGCCTGTGCTTTCGCGCCGGCTGAATCCAAGACGCTGACAGTACAGGTGCTCAAATCGCTCGCCGCAGTCAGTACCGCGGCTCCGGAAATTACCGAGTCGCATCCGCCGATTGAAAAAGTGTAGGGAGCCGTACCGCCACTCACCGCAAGGGTTGCCTGTCCGCCCTGAACGATTTCAACAGGGGCCGTTAACTGCAACGGAGGGGGAACGACCACCACATAAACCTGTGCTGTCGCCGTATCGGCTAAGGCGTCATGCACTACGATAGTACAAACCTCGGCGGCCGTGCCCGCAGTAAACAAACCGCTGGTCGACACGGTCGACTGACAACCTTGTAAAACGGAATAACTATAGGGAGCGAGTCCACCTGTGACGGAAAGCTGAGCCGTGGCCCCAGTGGCCAGCGCTGAAGTCGGCGCGCCAATCGCCAAAGCGGCTTGGGGCGCAATTACCGCTACGCTAAAATTCGCAACGGCGTTGCCTGAGTCTTTGACCGTGACCGAACAGCTGCTGGCGTCAGCGGCCGCAGTGAACACACCCGTATTAGAAACCGTCGAGTCACAACCGCTAACTGCAAAAGTGTAGGGAGCCTGTCCACCCGTTACGGCAATCTGCATCGTTTGCGTAAAGCCAACTTGGCTTTGCGCTGGCGCCACCACGAAAGGTGCATAGGCTTGAACGACACTGACCGTGAGCGAGCCCGAATCGCCATTGTCATCTACAACTTTGATAGCGCATTGGCTGGCGTCCATGGCCGCTTGAAAAAGGCCCGAGTTTGAAATCGTCGAGTCACAACCAGTCAGCGAATATTGATAGGGAGTCACTCCACCTGAAACGTCGATTTGCGAGGTCATACCAAACGTAACGGAATTGGACGTGGCGACAACCACTAACGGAGAAATCGGCGCCACCACGGCGAGTGCGAGTTGCGCGGTCGTGTGATTAGCATCCTGAATCTGAACGGTACACTGGCTAACATCGCTTGCCCCCGTGAACACACCCGAACTCGACACCGAAGAGTCGCAGCCGCTCAACGAAAACTGGTAAGGCGCCAGACCGCCGCTCACCCGAATCTGCAGAGTCTTGCCAAAATTTATCGATTCCGAATTTGCACTCACCACTAGCGGAGCAAAAGCCTGCGTTGAAGCTGTTGTCTGCCCGAGAATCGCCGACTTAGGTGCGCTGCAATTTTGAAAGAAGAGCAGTCCAGCGGCGATAACTGCGGCCATAATGCCAAAACCGAGCGAGAGCTTCTTACGATTCACGGGGTTTTCCTCCTACTAATTACTTCTAAATTGTCGGGTAAAAACTCGTTAGTTTTAAGCTATTTATTATGTCTCGCCATACGAAGGTCGAGGATTACTCCTGCCGAGTTAATTTAAAGACGGCCTTAGCCAAATCTAAGCCATCTATCGGCTTTGCCAAGTGTGCCTGAAAACCCGTCTTAAGTGCGCGCCGGATATCGTCGGCGCCCGCATAAGCTGTAATGGCGATTGCCGGGGTGAGGCCGCCTTGTTCGTCGGGAAGCGCGCGGATTTTTTTAATGAAACTGTAGCCGTCTTCTTCCGGCATGGCGATGTCGCTGAGTAAGATGTCGGGAACGAAATGCGCAAACACCTTCAGCCCGTCTTTTACCGACCCGGCCAATCTCGTCTGCGCCCCATAAGATTTGAGGACTTCACCTAGGGCCTCGCGAGTATTTAGCTCATCGTCGACAATTAAGATTCGCAGCCCCTCTAGCTGAACGGGTGTGGCCGCGTCAGCATTTGAATGATTGAACGAGTTTCCGGCATCGTGCGCCGTGGGAAGATGGTCAGATTTGATGGGCAGGGTGACCGTGAACGTGGTTCCCTTGTTTTCTCCTAAACTCTCTGCGGCGACTCGCCCGCCTTGTAGCTCTACGAGATTTTTAACGATTGCGAGTCCAAGGCCCAATCCACCGTGAGACCTAATGCTTGAATCATCGGCCTGAGAAAAGCGCTCAAACATCTTGGGAATGAAGTCGGGTGACATCCCTTTACCCGTATCTATGATCTTAATTACAGCGGACCTGTGGCGGCCGCCCGCTTCTTCCGGTTCAACGTGGACTGTAATCTGCGAACCAGATGGCGAAAACTTAACCGCGTTTGAAAGTAAATTCCAAATCACTTGCTGAAGACGAATGGGGTCGGCCACGACCGTTCCAACCCCCGGCGTAAAAACTGTCTTGATCGCAATCGATTTTGCAAGCGCTAGCGGGCGAATGGCCTCGATTGCATTTTGCACCACTGAAGTGGGATCGAGCTCAACGAGCTCAAGAGCGATTTTTCCAGAGACTATTCGCGATATGTCGAGCAGGTCGTTGATCAATTGCGCTTGGGTCTTGGCACTCTTCTCGATGATCTCGGCTCCGCGCCGCATTTTATCTGAGTCGAGCTGACCCGAGGTCAGCATTTGTGACCACGACAACATAGCGCTTAGGGGAGTACGCAATTCGTGGGAAAGTGTCGCTAAAAAAAGATCCTTCGCTCGATTTGCTCTTTCGCCTTCGAGCCGCGCTACCTTCACTTCCTTTAGTGAATGCTTAAGGCTGTCAATATCCACTAGCGCGAGTACCGCTCCGTCAATTTTTCCTTCCACCGTCTTGTAGGGCTTCACTTGCAAGCGAAACCAGTGCCCTCGAGTATCGTGCACCTCGGTCTCTTGCGATCGGGTCGTAGAAATCGCGTCAGACACCATCTGCTCTAAATCGAGAGCCTTGTCGGGTGAAATGAGGTTCAGCTTAAAGTCGCCCAGCGGGCGCCCGACATCACTCGAGATCAAATTCAATGCCCTGCCAGCAGTCGGAGTAAAACGACGAATTTTTTGACTGCCGTCTAGCATCACGATCGGGATTTCAACGCTACCCAAAAGATTGATCAGGTCGTTATTGGTTTGAATTTGCTCAATGCTCCGGGTTTGCAATTCGTCATTTAGCGTTGTGAGTTCCTCATTGCCGCTCTGCAATTCTTCTTTGGCGGTTTCTAACTCTTCGTTGGTGCTTTGCATTTCTTCGTTGGCACTTTGTAACTCCTCATTGGTGCCCATAAGATCTTCTTGGGTGGATTCAAATCTCTCGATGAGCGAGTCCTGATATACTTCAGATCTCTTGAGCTCATCCTGCAAAGTTCGAACTGATGAATCTTTTGCCGGTCGTCGTTTGCCGCTGAGCTGTTTTTTCTTGGAATCGGGCTCTCGGTACTTTTCAAAGATAACTAACAAAAGTCGTTCTTTAGTTTCTTTCGCGGCGGGAAGTGGAACGACGTTTAAATTATATTTTCTTTTTGCCTTTCCTTCACTTATGTCCAAGCCGACCTTTTTAACCGAAGTTCGGGATTTTAAAGCCGTCTGAATTGTCATGCGCAATTCGCGTGCTATTGCGGGATGGGCCATTTTAAGCAAATTGAAACTTGGAGCGCCGGCAGACGCCTCGATAAACGGCGCCGTTCGTCCGCGAAGGTGCAAGATCTCCATATCTTGATTGATCAGTACCCCGGGATATTCAGCTTGAACGGCCTGCTCCGCGATCTTCTGCACGTCTCGAATCGTAGATTCAGTGCCCATGCGTTCTCTGATCGGATCTCTCATGCCGGGAACATAAATGCTCGCCGGAAAGCGCATGACTGGCATGCGCTTAATGTCTTTTTTCTGGAAAGTTCGCTCGTTCTTATTTACTACGGAAAAGAGTTCGGAAAAGCCGCCAATAGTCTCGGACTTTCCGAGCCACAGAAAGCCTTCTGGCTTAAGGGCGTAGTGGAAAAAAGGAATGACATGCTTTTGTAAGGTCGGTCCAAAGTAGATTAACAGATTACGACAGCAAATAAGATCTATTTTTGTGTACGGAGGATCCTTAGTTAGGTCATGTCTAGAGAAAAGACAGATGTCGCGAATAGATTTGGCGATTTTATAGTTGCCGTCTTCTTTCTTGGTAAAGAATCGGCCCAACCGCTCTGGCGAAACATTTTTAATCTTGGTTTCGGAATATTCTCCCACGCGAGCCGCTTGAATGGCACCCTCGCCGATATCAGACGCAAAAATTTGAATTGGGGTGTGCGAAACATCCTGGCCTAAAAACTCGATGAGTGAAATTGCAACCGAGTAAACCTCTTCTCCTGTGGAGCAGCCTGTAACCCAGATGCGTATTGGGACGCCCATTTCTCGATTGGCCATGAGCTTGGGAAATACGTCCGTCCTTAAAGCCTCAAATGCCTCTGGGTCGCGAAAGAAACCGGTGACGTGAATGAGAATGTCGGCGCCCAGCGCCTTAACCTCTTCGACATGCGCAGCAAGGTATTCGGCGTAAGCCTTCAGACTGTCAATTTTCTGAAAGGCCATTCGCCGCGCCATTCGCCGCCGTATCGTATTGGCTTTATAAAGCGAGAAGTCGACATGACAATGGTTCCTTAAAAGTTGAAAAATCTGCGTCAGAACCGTCGGGGCATCGGCCTCCACCACCGGTGGTTCCGGTTCAAGGTTAAGAGTGGTAAGTTGCGCGACATAGGAATGGCCGGCAATTCTCGTCAGTTCTTTGGCAATTTGTTCGGGTGACAAAACCAGATCTGCGGTACCGGCGGCGATTGCGCTTTGGGGCATGCCGGAAAACTTTGCGGAAGCGGGAGTTTGCACTAGGGCAATTCCTCCCCCGGCTTTGATCGCGATCAGGCCTTGAGTTCCGTCATTGCCCGTTCCCGACAAAACTACGCCAATAGCGAGATTTTTATGGTCTTCTGCTAACGACTCGAAGAAATGATCAATGACTAAATGCGTATTATGGTTACCGTCGCGCTGGTCAAGTTTCAGAACGCCATTTGAGATTTCCATATAGAAGCCCGCCGGCAGAACATAGACATGATTGGGCTTTATCAATGTTTTGTCATTGACCTCGCACACGACGAGTTTTGTCGCTCGCGCTAAAATACCGGCCGACAGGCTTTCATGTTTTGGATCTAAATGTTGAAGAACGATAAAGGCCATCCCCGTGTCTAGCGGAAGATTGCTCAATAGCTTGATAAACGCCTCTAAACCTCCGGCCGAGGCTCCGATCGCTACGATGGGAAATGCCCCGTGATTCGGCGGCTCAGCCCGTCCTTCTCGCTTCGTTTTTGGACGATTGGCAGGACCTTTCATTCTAACCCCCGGACTTAGTCTGGCGGTAACTCCGTTGAGCTAGGGCCTGCGCTAACACTATGCCTTTCATCAGGGCGGCACAATCACTACTTCGCCACGTCTGCGGTGGGCGATCTAGGCAGTAATTCAAATTATTGCTATTGTAAATCTGGGTGATTTATCGCGCCTAAGACATCGGCCAAATTGAAGGGCTTTGACAGCCACATGAGAGATTTATCAAGGTCCGGTACGCTGGTTTTTTCGCGCGCCGAAAAAATCACGATTTTTGAAGCCATGGCCAGGCCACTTTCGCGAACTTTGCGGACAAATTCTGAGCCATTCATAATCGGCATGCTGAAGTCGACAAACACGATAGAGGGCGCCTGCTCGAGCTTGGCCAATTTGTCGAGCGCCTCTTGACCATTTCGTGCCGTATCCAACGCGAAGCCATGAAGGTCGGCAAGCAACCCAAACAGTTCGTGAACATCGGCACTGTCATCAACAATAAAGACCCGCCTACGGTCGTTCGTGAGAGCTAAGGCCGCCGCCGCATTCATCGCAATTCTCCTTCGAAAGCGCGGACGGTAACACATGGGCCCGAATATATCACTATGGATACTATTCACGGGCGACTGAAGATTAAACACGTCGGGGCGGGAGGCACCAGGCAGAGCAATGGGAGCTAGGGAGTTCGATCATGGCGTTCTCCGTAGCGTAGGTCGGATGCGGATTCCAATTAGGAACAAAACTAATAGAGCAAGCTCGGCAGCAAACGATCCGAAGAACGCTCGAGGAGATCCGCCGGGTGGAAAAAGTCCAGCGACCGAAGCACAACCCAAAAAGGAGCTGCCCGCTTCCTGATCCGGATAGAGGTAGGTAGCCGCGTCCATGTCGTCTTTGGCCAAGACCAAGCGCCGTCCGGCTCCCGTCGCGTAATACATCAGCGCGTTCGGATCCGCCGAGTGTCCGAATCCCAGACAATGTCCGATCTCGTGAGTCAGAACTACACTGCTCAGGACTGAATCGAGCGTGGTAATGTTGGCCGAAGCGCCTACTTGCACGTTGAGAACGAGAAGACATCCGACCAACTCTCCGTCCGACTTCATATTCTGGGCGGTCGCGAATCCGGGAATCGAATTCGGGTCGGTTCCCGAATCGGATCCGAAATTCGCATCACAATAAATGATCGGATTTCCGGCCGGCGCGTAGGACGAGGCCGAGTTTCCAACATAAGTCGTTATGGCCTGGGGAAGTGAAGTCAGTGATCCTTGATTCACCCTAAGTGAAGAAGTCGGAACCCTCCCCCAAGTTTGCGAAGCATTGTTGATCGCCGTCCTGACCTCGCCCAGATAGGAGGTGCAGCTGTTATCGATGTCGAACGTCACCGAGCTCGATGCCCAACCCGTCGTCACCTGATTTTGCGAACCCAAAAGGAGGGTAAAGGCCTGAGCCGAGGGCGCTGCTAAGGCTAAAACAACAAGAAGAGCGTTCATAAAACCTCCAAACTAAAATTTAGAATCGGGGTGAGTGCCCGGCGGGTTGACGAAAAAATGCTGGTGTAAACCAGAGACAAATCGACGCGATAAATTTGGTAGTGGTAGCCTCCCCCAAAATCCCAAGCCAACAGCGAGCTCGACCGAGTTTGGCTAGGAATGCCGAAGGTAGCGGTGCCGGAGCCATTTTGCAGTTGAATGGTGCCGCCACTGCCTTTGAGCTCGTAATACAAAACGCCCAGGCCGAAATGGCCGTCAAAGCCCATTCCGAAATCGCGCATGCCCCGCACCGTGAAGTAGGTTAAGGCGGTGGTCTCCATATTTTCGGCCGTCTTTTTCGCGGGATAGGTGAGCATCAACAGCGGCGAAATGGACCAAGCCTCAGCAACGGTAAATCGCCCGCTGATATTGAACTGAGTGTAAGTGTCACTCAAAAACGGTTTCGCTCCCGACGAGGCATCCGTCGCCGCAACTCCCGCATTGTGAGCGAGATATCCTAAGCCGACAGAACCTGAATAGGGTTTGTCCGCCCCCGAATAATCATAGGAGGCAAACGCAGGTAACGATAAAAAACACATTAGCGCGAAAAATATACGATTCATTTGAATATGGTGCCGCGTTCGCCGTTCGCCGACAATTCAACTGCGAAAACACCGACTCAAGTCGTGTACCGACCAGAAGTGGCCCTCCCACAACGGGCCAAAGCCTGCATATTCGCAGGTCTCGAATACGCAACTAATGTAAATTCGAGAGATTTATCGCGCTGAGAACGTCCTTGAGATTGAAAGGCTTCGCCAGCCACAGGAGCGATCCGTCAAGATTCGGAACGCTTCCCTTTTCCCGCGCTGAGAAAATCACCATCTTCGACATTGTTGCTAGCCCGCTTTCGCCAGCCCGGCGCACGAATTCGGCGCCATTCATTACCGGCATACTTAAATCGACAAAGACTATGGAAGGCTCTTGCTCGAGCGTGGCCAATTTCTCGAGGGCTTCTTTGCCATTTTTTGCCGTGTTCAAAATGAATCCGTTAAGATCCGCAAGCAAGGTAAACAGTTCGCGAATGTCGGCACTGTCGTCGACAACAAGAACTCGCTTTGGACCGTCAGTGAAAATCGAGGCAGCTGAGTTAATCGTAAAACTCCATCTAAAAATTTGAACAAACCCTAGCATGATGGAATCCACATAGCACCAGAGATACTATTCATATCTGTTTGAGGAATAGACAGAGCATCATCGGCACAAGCTGGCTCGGCTGTGGAAACCGAGCGAAAATTATCGTCTTAAGTAGGTAGACGTCTGCCGACCACCTTGTCGGAGTCTGATATGTGAATAATGATTTTATCTCTGATGACGGGTATCGGTATTGTGCTGGACGACTCAGCCGCGGTTGCGAGAAATGACAAGTATTGATCCAAATATCGAGACGCTGGTCCCGATGACACTTGCTACCCCGAGCCGTTCGGGGCGCACTGAGTGAAGCCAATCACCGGCGAGGATGTACATTAATGCAATCGTCACCAACGGTGTGAGACAAGAGATCGTGCCGATTTTTGCCGACTCCCAGTGATTTAGGCTTTGTGAAAAGCAGGCAAAGGCGAGCACGTTGCTTAGGCACACGAAGGCTAGCGCCATCCACTCGGAGCGGCCGAGCTCGATTAACGAAGTGACCTCCGCGTAGGGCGTTAAACAAAGCGTGGCCATCACATAAACCGCCGCCAAAATTTGCAGCGCGGAGAGGCGCTGCAGAAGTAGTTTTTGCATGATCGCATAAAGAGCCCAAGTGCCTGCCGATGCTAAGACGAGTCCAACTCCGAGAGGATAGTTCAACTCGTCGGCATATTGTCCAAGCTGTGCGTGGAAAAATAAGCCTAGCCCGAAGCAAACGGTGGCCAAACCAAACCATTGGATTTTAGTGAAAACCTCTTTGAACAAAAATAATCCCGCAAGGGCCATGAAGATGCGCGAAAATTGGAAGTAGATTTGCACATTGGCTGGCGAGATGTACTTGAAGCTTGAATTGAAACACACGTAGCTGACGGCGAGGCTTGCTCCAGCTACAGCCAAGCCCATAAGGGTCGTCTGTTTCAGCAATTCGAAGCGAGGGAGCCGTCGAGTACAGAATAAATAAGCGAGAGCTAAAACCGCCGCCGAAGAAATCTTGTAAAACGCGAGGGTCGAATAGGGAATCGACTTGATCATGGCTATAGCCAGGGGCTGGGATCCCCAAAAGATCATCGACAATATCGTTAGGGCTAAGCCAGTCTTCCAGCGGCCAGAGATTGGGCTCACCTTATTCCACTTTTTTCAGCTTGGCGATTTGCTGCTTGATCATAGCAAATGCTTCGCTCATCGCCGCATCAGTCTTGCGCGATTTATGTTTGATAATATGCGCCGTATACTGTGCCACCGACTTATGGGGAAAGTGAACCACGCGCAAATCCTTTGCGAACTCGGCGACCACGATGTCGAGCAAAAGTCCCCAATGGTCAGAGTTGCGGATGTTTTCAACGGCAACATAATCGCTATCGAACGAGAACGTGATGTTGCGATCGAGGCGTGCTTCTTTTAGAAAGGGATGGTGGCGAACTGTAAAAATCTTATCGGTCGACATGTGCATGGTTGCTGGGTAATCGCTGAGTCGCTTGTAGGCCGTTCGCTCACCCTTTTCAAAAATGGGATGATCTTTGCGGACAACCACCAGTGAATTCCCGTTGCCAATCTCTTCAGTGTCGAGTTGCGGATTGGGAAGCGGGCTAAAGCCCACGCCAAAATCAATACGCCCGGCAAGTACGCTGTCGATCAAATTCCAGGTGGATTGTGCATAAAGGTCAACCGTGAGCTGTGGAAATTCTCGCTGCAAATCACTCCATACCGGAGTCAGAACCTTAGTGGCCAGAAAGTGGCTCGCGCCTACGCGATAGTGACCGGTCAAGATTGGATTTGTCTTTCCTAACTCTTGCTTGATTCGGTCGGCGCGGCCAAGCATGTCGTCGGCGAGTTCTAAAAGGCGAATGCCATCTGGACTCAAACGAATGCGCTTGCTCTCGCGCGTGAAGAGCTTGCAGTTCAATTCATCTTCAAGATGTTTTATCGACTGACTAATAACGCTGGCGCTGATGGGAATGGATCTGGCCGCGCGATGGACATGCTCATGTTTCGCCGCTGCCATAAAATAACGAAGTTGATCCAGAGTCATATTGTCTTAGCATTTTGCAAAGTGCCGTAGATTGGCAACTGAAATCCGCCTCAGAGAAGGCCGTTGCCCCGTAAGTCAATGTTCTAAATTTCAGAACAAAGTCGTTCTTAACATACATATTTACAGATCAACGCGCCACGTTGTAAATTGAGTCCGTTGAAACGAATGAACTGGAGAAGAAACCTATGAAAATGATTTTTGGATTTGCTATGTTGTTCGCTCTCGCCGATTCAAGTTTTGCCCAGACCTTTATTTCGTTTCCGGAAGTTCGAGGCCATATCTCGGGTCTAAAAAGAACGGATATGCCACGGGTCCTTGAAATTGCCTACGACGGCGGAACTCGTTCAGGCGATGGCGAAGATCCTGACGCCCTCTTTAATGAGGTTCAAATTAATGTCGATGCCAACGGCGACTTTGTCATTCCGGCGATAACGACCGGGGCCTTCAGAGGTTCCATAGCTCTCTCGGCGCAATTGATTCACCCCCAGGGCGAGGATATTCAGGCTACGGGTGAGGAGTACGAAAGTTCACGCCCGCCGGTTCACTTCAGCGGACTATTCGGGCGAGTGTATGGCGCCGACAATGCCGTTGAAATCCAAAAGGATCTTGCCGCGTTCCATGTGGCTCAGACCGTCAATCCCACGAAGTTGCAGATTGAATCTCCGATGGTCAATTTGGGCAGTTACGTTCGCGCTGTTGTTCGGGCGCACCCTGAAATCCGCACTCGCTTGGGCGCGGCCCGCTCTTTCACCTGGAATCTACTGGGGACGGCCGGCGTTCAGACCTTCATCAACGGTCGAAGAGGGGCTGGAGACGGAATCAGTGGCTCCGTTTCCTTCGCCAAAGCGGGCGCTTGCGACACCTGCCTTGCCGACCAAAAGGACTCAGCGCTTAAGACGATCGAGTTGAAAATCCCTGCGCAATCAGGACTGCTTCCCGACAGTGTTTCCCAAGGCGACCTCCAACAAGTGACTTCACCGCTTGGCTTTCTCGGTGGCGTTCAAAAGAATACCGCAGATGGACTACTTTCCCTGGGCCGAAATTTAACCCTTGAACTTGTTACGGTAGACCGCAACGGCATCAAGAATTCAATTCTCATTTGGGTGGGACAATTGCCTGATGTCACCCTCAACAATCCGACGGGCAATTTAGTACAAATTCAATTGCAGGACCCGGCGGCAACTGAACTTCGCACGACGATTTTTTAATAAAGGAGCAGTTATGAAAATGTCGATTTTAGCTACGGTAGTTATGGTCACCTCCGTCGCCGCTTGGGCGGACCTTCCATTAATCAACGGTCACATGAACGCAGCTTCGCCAAGCCGACTGCAGATCAAAATGCGAATTGAAGATGCCGATGTGTTTGGCGGCCAAGACCCCTCATGCACCGGCTTCAGTTTCCTTGCCAATGTCGACATTGCGGCCAATGGCGACTATCAGATGCCGGCGGTTGATTTGACCAAAGCGACTTGCAACACAACCGTCGTTTCAATCGCCGTTGTCGACAAGTCCTCGGGACGTCAGTTGGGTGCGACACTCTTTTCGGACTCATTCTCGAGTGAAGTTCCGCCGGCCCTGATCCAGAGCTACACGGCTAGTATGAAGGCCATTCGCGAAACACAAGTGATTAATCCGACGACTTTGACGTTTGAGTCTAAAGGCATGACGTTGCAACAGTTGGTCGACCGCACTGTGGCCCAGATGCCCTTCCTTCAAAGGGAAATAGCAAAGCACCGTCAGGTGACCTGGAGTTTCGGCCTATCCACGGGTACGGTCAGCGCCCTTTATGGTGACCGGTGGTTCAAAGACAGCGACAATCAACTGATAAGTACGAAATGCAATTGCTTCGCTAATTCTGCAGATGGAAATAACACAGCAGTCACCAGCAAAATTCCCGGCGAGATCGGATACGTCCCCGAATCTCTATTAGAACTAGGACAGCATCAATTCTTCGCATTCCGTGGACCCCCAATGAGTAGACGATCACTGGTTTTGACTTTCCAAACTCCTAGAAATGAAAGTTCCATCAACTATTGGGTCGAGTACGATTTGCCGAATCCGGATCTTAACAATGCCGACGGCAACACTCTCCTGATCGACGTCAACGAAATGAAGCCTGTGCTGACAACTATAAATGGTCCGGTTTGAAAATTTAGAGGGTAAAAAGGATCAACAAGACCCCGCTAGTTAATCGTTGAGCCATGCCAAGTTGGCGACACAGTCAGTATAACCCTCTGGAATGGTCTTCACGATAGAAGAAGTCGCTGCCGAATTCACGAGGCTGAAGTGTAAACACCAGATGTCCGAACCACAATAGGGCGTCTCAAGGGGGACGAAGTTGTTGCCGCAAGTTTTCATCGCCGACCAGTTCAATGAGTAGTGACCATCGTCATAAGCGGAATAGCATTTGTATGGCATCTTCTCTTTGACCTCACTGGAGGGTAAAAATCCATCCAGAACAACCAATCGGACGTTCAGCACAGTTGTCGAAGCCTGCGCAATAACGCCGGCCGCAATGGCGTCGGCGATCGCGCAACCAGAAGAATGACCTACAATAATGAATTGAGTACTCGCATTGTCGATGATTTCTTTGGCCAGGACATTGATGTTCCCCTGACCGAAGCCTTTGATGGCACTACTGGCACTCGAGCTTGCGCCTGCCGGATAAGGATAGACGTTGAATTGATAATCTCCGCCGGTTTGCGCTAGCGCACTTTTTTGCCAAAGATCGACCTCAGCTGTCGTCGCCTCATAGCCGCCGAAGTAGAAGATCACCGCTTTGGGTGGCGTCGCGAAGGCCGAGGCCGAGATCAGCATGAAAAGAGATAAAGTGCACTTCGTGATTGCAAACATGGTCCCCGGCCTTCCTTGAATTTACATTTTGAGGGATTTAGTGGCTAGTCCAGAAGGGCGTTCTGATGGCGAGTCTAGGCCGCTTTTTTTAGGAAAAAGGCAGCCGTGTTTTCACAGCTTGGTTCTCGAGCCTAGAGCAAATCTATGCGCGAAGAGCTACACAAACTAGTGTCATTGTTCACTGATGGCGTTCAAAGGTCTGGTATGTATAAGCGGGCTCGCCTTCGACTTCTGTCGAATCGATTAGTTTGAACTCGCTTCCCATCTCTGGAAAGTACGTGTCGCCCTCAACTCTAAAATGGATGGTTGTCAGATATACTAGATCGGCCATTGGCAGCGCTTCCGTATAAAGAGTTTCACCACCTCCAATAAATACTTCGTCATCATTTTTTGCTAAGTCTAAAGCTTCCCGAAGGCTTCCCGCGATTTCACATCCATTAGCGACATACGCCTTATCCCGCGTAACAACGATATTACGTCGGTTGGGGAGAGCTTTACCGATGGACTCAAAGGTCTTTCTACCCATGATAATCGTCTTCCCAGTGGTCAATGTGCGGAAGCGCTTTTGCTCACCCGGAATCCTCCACGGAATATCATTATTTCGGCCAATCACTCTATTTTCAGACATCGCCGCAACCATTGATATCTTCACGGACGCCTCCCAAGCTATTCAAGAATGCCCAGAAATGTGCTGAAATACTCGGCAGCGGCTCTGCACTCGTGTGTATTTGTTTATCTGATTAAATCGACTTGGCTTTTCTGACTCAACTCTTAACGACTCACTAATATTGGCGGAGAGGGTGGGATTCGAACCCACGAGACGCTTTTGGCGCCTACTCGATTTCGAATCGAGCTCCTTCGGCCACTCGGACACCTCTCCGTGATTGGGAACGCCGTTTATAATTTTAGCGGCGTGGCCTGACTTTTACTTTTACTTTCACCGTGGACCCTGGACTCATCGTTTGGGGTTCGGGAATGACTTCGTATTTATGCGATTCTGCCTGCAAAGTGTAGTCACTTTGGTTCAGATCTTCAAATTTGAAATTCGAACCGTCGAAAGTGGCTTCGCGTTGTTCGCCTTCGCGAGTCGCGTGCAAGACTAAGCGGATGCCCTCGCAGGGGCGCACGGCTTTTTCACCTTCCACGATCATTTCGCACGAGCCGAAGATTGAAGTTTCAGATTTGGGCAAGCTCTTGTCGCGAGCTTGAGGTAGGGGAATCGCCGCCATGGCTGAAGCTCCCCCGACACATTCTTGATCGGTCTCGGTCACGCATTGTTGGACCGCCGGTGAATAGGCATCGCTGCGGTTTTTCTCTGTGGTTTTACACCGCACCAAAACTGCCAAGCCTATGAAAATACAGGCTGCTATAATTTTACGGCCCATGGGACCCTCCGTCGCCGCTGCGCAGCTCTAATTCAGTATCTTAGAAGCCTTAAGGAGGCAAGCGCTGTATCTTGGAGCGATGTGCGCCTCTTATCTCATTCATCGTCATCATGCGGGACGCTACGGTGTGCCGGTTGAGACGCGCGTCGACATTGGCAACTTTTATGACCGGGTGATTGTGCCCTACACGCCGGCGCCGGTGGTGATTGGCCAGCAAGTGCAAATCATGAACTTTGCGTTGCTGCCGAATTGGTCGAAGGAGCCCAAGGTTAAATTTGCTACCCACAATGCTCGCCTTGAGGGAATTGAAGAAAAGCCGACTTGGAAAAACGTTTTCATCGAGCGGCACTGCCTAGTTCCTTTAAGTGAATTTATCGAACCGATTTATGAGGGCGAATTTGCTGGGAATATGGTGGCTTTTTCAGAGCACAATGGCGAAGAGCTACTGGCGGCCGGAGTTTGGGATGAATGGGTGAATCGTAAGACAGGTGAAGTGATTCACTCGTTCGCTATCATTACTCACGAACCACCGCCCTTTGTGGCGAACACCGGCCATGACCGCTGCCCGATCTTTTTAAATCTCGAGGCGGGTGAGGAATGGCTGAGCAATCAGAATGCCACGGCCACCGAACTCAAGCGCTTTTTACTGACGCGCAATACGGTTCCGGAGTTTTCTGTAGCAAAACATCGCCCGATGAAGCCGGGATGGGAAAAGCGTCGTTAAAGCTCGGCGCTAAAGTCGATAAAGTCGCCTTTGCTCTCATCGAGCTCAAGCAAGCGGCCCGACTCGAGATCAAAATACGCGCCAATCAAGATTAGGCCGCGTGACTTCTCAGCCTTTTGAATAAACGGAAAAGTACGCAAATTGGCGAGCGAAATCTTAATCGCCTCAAGCTCGCAATGTTGGCAAAGCTCATCTTGGTCGGCATTGGGATATGCAGCGAGCGCGCGGAAATGCGCCGGTCGAGCCATCGCGACCCAACGATCCACGAAGCTTTCGCCGCTGGATTGCAGGCCGGTGACGAGGGCACGAATGCCGCCGCACTGGCGATGGCCAAGCACCATGACCACTTCCACCTCTAAATTCACCACGGCAAATTCGATTGCAGCGCTGACCCCGTGATACTGACCGCCGGTTTCATAGGGCGGAACTAAATTGGCAATGTTGCGTACCACAAAGAGGTCGCCCGGCCCCGCCGAAGTGATAATCGCGGGGTCGACGCGCGAATCACTGCAACCGATCACCAGCGTCTTCGGGCTTTGGCCTTCGGTCTTATAGGGCGAGTTCGGCACGTCGAAGTATTTTTCACGAAACCGGTGAAAGCCCGCGGCCAAACGCATTAACTCTTTTCGTCTCATAGGCTTCTTCTAGCTGACCGGGTGGGGGAAATCAATGGCTGTAGGTCTTACGTACGACTTCGCCGGTTTTGGCGTCTATTCCCTCGAGCGTCAACGAGAGGAGCTTGCGAAATGGGGGAAGAAAGGTTTTGCTCGATTCACTATAAATTCCGGTGAGCAAGAGTGTGCGCTCGCCATCGCTAGGACCTAGCTGCATGCGCGCCTGGGCCACACAGCCTGTGTCGGTTTTGCGGCTTGTCACGGTGATGCTGGGATTGGCGATATCGGTTTTCAGCTCACGTAAGTCGTTCACGTTGAGCGAAAAGGAATTTTTGTTGGATTGTGGAGCCAACGACAGGCGCCGCGAAACTCCTCGCCGAATGAGCAGGTTCAGAGGTTTGTAACGCTGGCGATCCATCAGCCAATAGTAGTCGAGCACGGGGCGTGATTTGCTATCGTCTTCGATTTCGCAGGCGCCATTGAGCTTGGTGTAAATCGCCAGGATATTCTGTGGATTTTCATTTTTTTCGAGTGTCAAAATGCGAAAGTGTGGGCCGACTTGGGGAATCGTAGTGATCTCGACCGCCATCACCGAATGCATAAAAGTCAGCAGGATAAGGCTCGCCATCGCCCCCTACTTAACCACGCGGCGTTTTAGACGTCGACGTTTGAAAAGTCGAGTTGGCGTAAAAACAGCGTTTGGCCTTGGGCTCCCCGCAGCTCGAGCGTGACGTTCAGGCCATCGATCGTCACCAGACCGAAATTGGTGCCCTGATCGAAGCAGGCTAAACGATTTGGGTTTGGAATTCCGTAAGACGACTCATAAAAGTTGAGTCCGCTTGAGGTTAAATCGTAAAGGTCGAAGCCGCCGGGAGTGGTCTCCATCGACAACTCACCAAAGTGCATATCGCCTGAAACCACCACCAGATTGCGAATTTTCATATCGTCGAAAAGTTTAAGCATGCGGGCTTTTTCAAAAGGAAAATTCGCCCATTTTTCCCACTGATGATGGCCCGATACGAATTGCGTGCTGCTTGCCAGAATGCGAAAGCGCGCCGGGAGAGCGAGTTGCGCTTGCAGCCACTGCCATTGCGTCTCGCCGAGCATAGTCGCCGAGGGATCAGGATTGGGAAGGTAGCCTGTGTTATCAGAAATCAAAGGCGAGCGAAACCAACGCAGGTCCATAAGAATGACCTGAATGTCGCCGTAAAAGTACGAAGTGTAAACTCCGTCGCGGCTCCAGCGTGGCGAGGTGGCGGGCTCGTTAAAAAATTTAAGCATCAGCGCTTTGCTCTCAGGTTTTTTTGGATACTCTTCGCCACCATCATTGATGCCAAAATCATGGTCATCCCAGGTGGCGATTACCGGGACTTGCGAACGAAAACGTCTGAGATGGGGATCAGCGCCGAATTTTTCGTACTTGGCCGCCATCACCGTCATGTCTTCAGTGTCGGCGTAAATATTGTCGCCAATAAAAGCAAAGACATCGGGTTTGGCCGCAGTCACATACGGCCACATCGGCTGCGACAGGTTTTGGTTGTTGCACGAGCCGAAGGCAAAGCGAAAAGGCCTGCTGCTCGTGGTCGCCAAAGCCTTGTAAGGCAGAAAATAGAGTAAAGGTAATTTGAGCAGATTCCTGCGCGTTAGCGTCGCCAAAGAATTTCCCCCCAGAAATCTCTAGTTCATCCACCCCGTAAGCACGGCCGCGAGAGTTGCAGAACCTGCGAGAATCCACAGGCTAATCCCCAACACAAATGGCTTGAGGCCAACACTTCGTAAAGTGGAAAGGGTGAGATTGGCGCCAATTAGGAACAAAGTCAGCACTAAAGTTCGTCGCGCAATCATCTCGACCCAATGGCCCGGGATTTGTGCCAGGGGAATCCACGTTACGACGCCAGCTGCGATTAAAAAGCCGAGAATAAACCATGGACGGTTGGGTTTTTCGCCACTTTGGTTGCCCCGCGCAAAGAGCGCGCTCGAGGCTATGGTCAGCGGCACAATCCACAGGGCCCGCGCCAGCTTTACCGTCGTGCCAACTTGCAAGGCTTCGGCGCCATATTGCAGGGTCGCTCCCACCACCGAACTGGTGTCATGAATGGCGAGCGCACTCCACAAACCAAATTGAGTTTGCGAAAGGCCAAGCCAATGGCCAATCGGCGGAAAAATCATCAGCGCCAGGGAGTTCAATAAGAAAACCGTGCCGAGAGCCACCGACATAGACTGGGGCTTAGCTCTGATGGTGGGCGCCACGGCGGCAATGGCGCTTCCTCCGCAAATCGCGGTCCCGACCGAAATTAAAATTCCCGTGTCACGATCGACTTTGAGTAGGCGCGAAATCAAAAAGCCGATCAACAAGGTGCATGAAATGCCCACGACGGTGTAGCCGATGCCATGCAGACCGACACGCGTGACGACGAGTAGGTTCATTCCCGCGCCGAGCCCCATCACTGACCAGGTAAGCAACTTATGCGTGTATCTGCGGGTGAGGTCGACGTAGGGATTCCCCAAAAATACAGCAAGGGCAATCCCTGCCAAGAGCGCGGCGAAGGCCGGCGTCATCGGCAAAAGGCAGACGAGAGCGAGGGCAGGCATTAGGAACTTGGCAATTTGAGATTTCATGAAGAGGAGAGCATGCCCGCGTGGGTTCACACGGGCCACAATTATTTAGTCGAAGCGGACCTTTTTCCAATCTTTAAGTTGCGCGCCCACCTTTTCGAAAAGCTGGCTGCGCACGCCATTGATAGTGGCATCGGTCACCTTCACTACGAAGTTTTCCGCGACCGACGTGATTTTGATGGCGCCCTCGAAGATCCCATTGGTCAGCGTGAACGTGACCTTGAAGAAAGATTGGCTGGGAGCCTTGAGATGCAGCTCATTCAAAAGGATATCGATCGCCGAACGCACATCATGTGTGGGCTCGAAACCTTTGAACTTGAGTCGGATGTCCTCAGCTAGCATTTAAACCTCCTGTTTGTCGGTTTTATAAGGAGCTTAGCATGTACTTGCGTCAAGTGGCGTAAAAAGTACTTATCTGAGGTATTCGCACAAGTTTTGTCAACCCGGAGAGTAGTTTTTATCTATTTATTGTCAATTCAATCGGGTGAGCCAATACCGCAAATGCTTGGCCAGCGCGGGATCTGTGGCGTGGGCGAGGGAGTCCTGCAGGTATTTTTTGGATTCAAGGGGGCTTAAACGCTGAATGACGGCATCTAGAGCGTTGGCTCTAATGACCACTTCATCCGAGTAGGCGCGTTCGTTGTTAGTTGCGGGAACTGGAGCTTGGGCGACCTCTTTGAGCAGATCGCGGGCCGCATTGCTCTCACTCAAACCAATTATGTATATAGCAAGGAGGCGCTCATCGCTGCTCGCGGTAAGGCTTAAGGCGGCGTCTTTTAAGATCGTCAGCTCATCGGGCTTAAGAGAAAGGGCTCGGCGTTTGAGTCGCACGACAGTATCGGTGGGCTTGCTTTCGCCACGGCTGATCTTATTGGCCTCTTCACTGAGCCAGGGG
>Ga0207055_1086_pt1 | contig 21799 bp, 21 predicted proteins | sample Alteio_BWMinCont_57_FD_153293 | JGI IMG/M metagenome (GOLD analysis project Ga0207055, IMG submission 153293) | Enriched cells from forest soil in Barre Woods Harvard Forest LTER site, Petersham, Massachusetts, United States -... | ecosystem: Environmental > Terrestrial > Soil > Temperate forest >...
TGCGATACCAGCACGGAAGAGCTTTTTTGTATTTCATAAGCATACATTCCATCAGGACTCACCATCCTTCCCACCCAACCAGGAGACAATACCGTTAAACGAGTACGAAGAAACATCTTGTCTCCCAACAGCCAAGCCATACAATCGCCGCCTTTGACCGTTAACGATCTGCTCCCAGGCGGTGCAATTCCATCCAGCACGCCCAATAACAGTTGGTTGGCGCTGTTTGGCAGAGCGGTTCCCGTGGGAAGGTCTTTTGAATTCGGCCCTAATCCTGAAACATGAATATCTGTACGATAATCAACAACTCGCTGACCCAACACAAGCGCCAAAGTAATCGGTGTCGGCATTCCAACAAGTCGAATCACTAAATCACTGTCGCCATAAGGTGCGCTAGCCTGAATCAATAAGACATTGCTTTTTCCATCCCACTGGATAGTCGACGTTCTGGGATCACCCAGATCATAAGCTGCGATCGGCCAAGGTGAACCCGTTGAATCCACGAATACCAATGATGAAATATACCCTTGCGCTAATCGAATCGCAGGTGGCGTCGTGCCCGGTGCTAAATTAACCATCAACGTAGAAGAGACTGGTTTGGGCGGCACGTTTGCTGGCATCGCAGCAGCACGTTGTGATTGATCAATCAATTGTTTCAACTTCACGACTTGTTGAGGCGTTAATGGCATATTTTGCTGCATCATGGAATTAAAAGCTTCTTCTGCTTCAGGGCTCACTGGAGGTGAAGGGGGTAGTGAATCCAAAATCACTTTTTGTGATTCTTCGTATGACAGAGGTTTCTTGGGCCCGACTTTTACGCTCTTCGGCGATGCAGGCGGAGAGTCGGGCGAATCAGCAGGAATAATTTGTAAGGGGCTATTACTGGTACTGGCAGTGGATCCATTATTCACGGGCAATTGGTTTTGCCCATTATTTTTTAACCAGTTTTCAAATTGTGCCGCATCGGCTTGCGATTGATCCTGAGCGAAAAGATCCGCCGATCCGCTAAAAAAACCAAGCAGTATGATCATCCAAATTGTTTTGATCTGAATTTTAGCCATTAGAAATAATTTGGTCTCCTGCTCCTTGTGTCACGGTTAATTTTTCTATCGCAACTCCCGATAAATTATTGACTGTTGGAATTCTCTCCACGAGAGCTTGTATCGTCAATGATATAGTACTTCCTTTGGCAACACTGCTGTAGCTGATACTGAGTGGCATTTGTATCAACCATCCATAGGCCCCGCTCGGCAATAATCCCTGATTCACAATGAACGGTGCGCCTGCTGGCGCTGTCGTCACAAATAATTTTCCGTCAGTGACTGCATTATAATCAGCGTATATTTTAAGTTGGTCAGAATAATTTTTCCAACCATTCTCGGTGAAATAGTGGGAAAGATTTTTCACTTGTTGATTGTAATTGACAAAATCAAAAACAAATAACTTAAGTAATGCATCGCTGACCCATTGAATCAAATCGGCCTGAGCGGGATAGGATTTATTCACCGGCACGGGAAGTAACGTTCTAAACTCATCAGCGACGACAAACGTCACGGGAGCTGGTTTTGATAATTCCATATAAAGAGAGGCGCTCACTAGCAATACAATCGCGATTAATAATCCGACTGCCGCAACCAATGCTTTGTAATAGCCATCGCGATAAAAATCGTCTCTTAAGTGAATTAACTGTAACTCGCTTTCTGTCATTGTTTTTTCCTTGCTAACTGGTGGATTACGGTGCAAAAAGCGCGCCTAATCCACCCTACATTTACTATGAACCCTGTTGTGCAGGGTTCACCGCAATACTTGCAACAACCTGAACAATTCCCAATCCTTTGTAACTTTGTAAAGTATCTTGACGCTTCACGGAGACTGTGACAACCAATGGATTGGAAAATCTCGATTTCGCATTAAAGGGCGGCATCAAATAAGTCACCAACATCGGCATCTCAAATTTCCACGCGCGCGCGCCTTCTATTGTGCCTTGCACTAACAGTTTAGGAGGCTCGACCACTTTGGCGATCACAATAAATTTACGCTCTGTTAATGCCTTAAAATTATTGGAAGCAGATAATGCTTTCATATAATTGTGCCAACCAAAATTGGTAAAATATTTTTGTGCGTCTTGTAACTCCCGATGATAATTGACGAAATCGTATGAATACGCAGCTTCAATGGCTTCCACTGTCCAGTTGGCCACACTCTCCAACGACATATTGGGCTCTTGCACAGGAACAACATGTATCAATCGCCCAAGTTGATCCGCAGGAAAATAAAGTGGCGCCGTAGGATTTTCCAGCAAATACGCAATCGCACCCATCAAAATACCGTTTGCAACCAGACTGAGAACATATAAACCCAACGTGAATCGAAATTTTTTGCGATAAAATGTGTTACGCAAATGCACCATGACCAATGCATCGTTTAACGCTGTTTTTTCTTCTGTATTCATATCATTTCCCGTCATGACACCATCACAAATTGATCAATTCCGATGCCCGCCGGATTGATTGATGTCGACACTTTTACAATCGTCATCACCACCGTATAGTTTGCACGCGACGTTTGTCCTGCGCTTTGATACGTCACTAAAAATGGAATTTGAATACGCCAAGTGTATCCGCGACCGGGTAATTCTCCTTGATTAGAGATCACGGGTGCGCCTGCCACTATGCCATTCACAAACAATTGGTTTTCAGTAATCGTTTGAATCAGCTTGACGATCGATGCCTGATAATCATTCCAACCCTTATCGGTAAAATAAGGGTGAGCCAATGCGATTTCTTTTTGGTAATTCACAAAATCGAAAGTATACGCAGCCACTGCAGCTTTGCTCGCCCATGTCGTCAAGGTACTAGACGATCGACTCGGTTCGTAGGACGGAACCAGATCCATTTGTTGTTTGTTAGGAGTCACCGCAAAAAAAACAGGCAAGGGACGGTGAAATACTTGATACAACACAACCCCTACTAAAATAAGCACTAATACAATTTCTACAACTAAAACAATCATCAATGAATGATAACTGCTCGCGTAAAAACTATTTTGTTCAGTTGAAACTTCCATCGTGATTTATTTTCATCCCTTGTTAGCAACTGTCATGGAAATAATTTGCCCCTCGGTTGTCGCCGCATAATATTTTGGCGGCGCTCTAAATAAAACTAAATAAATCACTACGCCAATGAGCGCGACGATCACACACACTGAAAAAATTAATCTGCGCAATGTGCGTCGATATTTATCTCGATAAAAATCACTTTGTAATTGCGCGATTTCCTGTCTTGTGCCTAGCATGTTCTATTCCTCAAATTATTTCGCCAGCAACACATAATCTTGTCATTGCGAGGAGTGCTTTTTGCGACGAAGCAATCCAGAAAGACATTGCAAAAGCTCTGGATTGCTTCGCTGCGCTCGCAATGACAGCGTGGCCATGACGCCGTAACAATGCCGCTATAACTCTCTTACACTGGCAATTTTTCCAATGTAATTTCAACTCGATAATTCGCTCCAACCCAATCTGAAATCGATTCAGTCACCGGTTTAGAACCACCGCCTCCTTCCGCATACAATACTCGCGTATTGATTTGCGTACGCCATAAATATTTCACAACTGCATTGGCTTGCTCTTGTGATAGTGAACGATTAATTCTTTCCGGACCGTTATTGCCCGTGTAAGCAGCCACTTTAACTGAAATATTAGGATAGCCGCCGATCAATTGAGAAACTAAATCAAGCGTTTTATAAGAATAGGGTTGTAATGTCGGTGTTCCGCCCACAAAAACACGTTGTGAAGGAAGTATAATTAATATTTGATCGCCCAACACAATCACTTTATTGCCGCGATTAATAATTTGATCTGCGATAGACGCTTTTGAATCAATGTACGCGCCTAAAGCACCTCCAAAAATGGCACCGCCTGCCATACCAGGCAACACGCCACTCCAACTTGATGCAATTCCGCCGATAACGGCACCTGCAGCACCGCCGATCATGACACCTTTTGTTGTTTGACTGGAACCTTGATACGCTTCTGCCACGTTGACACTCTCACTGTCAAACGCAGAGCTCGCATTTTGATATGTTTTATGGAATTCGCCGGAAGCATCTCGCGATACACCTGATGATGCACAACCTTGCAGAAAAATAATTGCTGAAATAAAAAATGAAAGGATGGAAAATCGAAGAAAAAACTTTTCTAACGTCACGTTTTCCACCTCGCCTGACCATCAATGGTTCCCCAAATACTATATTACTCAGGCGGTGTCTGCAAACTTTCTACATACGCTGCCAATTGCTGCCCCGCTTCAATCACTTGATCTATCGGCAGAAAAAGAGGCGTCACATCCGGTGGGTAATCCGTTGCGCTCACCATATCGCGAATAATTTCTTGTGTCATGGAATTGGCTTGAGAACCCGAACGACCCAATACCCGTTCCAGCAATTCCATTTTATCTTTGATGAATGCCTTGTTCATCAGTGGCGAAGTGAAGCGATCAAAATCAGATCCGACGCGCTGTCGAATGTCTTCGCCCAAATTCATTTTATTGAAAGGATTAATACGAGAATGATCCACGTCTTCATCGACGACCACTTCTTCCCGATCAAGCTCATTCCCATGACGATTATGGAATGCGAGTAGAGCCGCTACGCCTCTTTCAATCGAGTTCACTTCTTTATCTTCATTCATCGCATTTGAAATAATATTGATATCATCCGATTCATCGTGTGTGTATTCAATCACCCCTTCATTGTCTTGTATCAAATTGCTAAATTGTGTAATCCGATTTTCCAAGTCAATTAACACGCGACTAATAGGTGCTTCCACTTTTAAAAAGTGATTGATACGCATGCGCTCTACGGGCGTGGGATTTGCGAAAAACATGCGCGCCCGCACAATTCTCGATTTGAAAAAAACGTGTGCTTCTCCAAGCCCCTGTTCTTTTAAATCCAGTAAATCAATACGCGCTCTTTTTTCAGAGGAAGCGCTGCGGCTGTCCATATAGTTATTCAATAAACTTTGCGCATTGGTTTGAAAAGAGTCCACCTTGGTGACATACGATTCGCCCGCTGTTTTTTGGAAGAATTCCCAGGTATCCATGGGATCTTCTAACTTCATGCAAATTTTAATGTTCGTGTTTGCACCGATGGATAACGCTTCTTCTTTGGAGGCTTTTTGAAAAGCCGGTAAATCTTGCCCTGCAAAAATAACAGAAAATCCCAGAGAACGTGCTTGAGCTGGCACCACTGCAAATCCTTTCACCGCATAATAACCGTACTCGTCAAGAATGCACATGTAAGGTGTCGTTGCATTCGTCGGTTTACGCGTAATAACTTCTTTGTAAGTTCCTTCAACCGCTTCACCCAAACCCGCTGCCATCATCGCTTTTAATGAAGCAATAATCACTTTGCCCAGGTTGGATAATTCTTCAGGGGATTTTTCTAATGCAGGCAACAACACGACTAAAATTCGACGATTCAATACCACATCTTTTAAATCCACTTCGGCCAAATTAGTACGGATGATATGACCGTAAGTATCTGCAAGTGCACCGAATACTTTGGTTAATTGCATGGTGATAAAACCATGTTGTTCAAACACCTGACCGCTTTGTTTTCCTTTTTTGGTTTTATCAAACCCAGGAAGTGTCATGAGATAGTTATAAATAGGTTCTAATACTAAGTCGGGAGCTTCCGCTAAACTCACGGGTTCCTGATTATCGCGTATAAACATTTTATCGAGACCAATCGCTTCCAGGCGGGTCAATTCAAAATAATTACGAATCACGTTTGCATCGAGCAGGATTTTTCCCTGATCGCGCATATAAACCAAAATTTTCATCAAGGCTTGAACGAATACAATCGCACGGCCTTTCCACATGTCACCATCGGATGATTGGCTACTGGTATCCATCAAACTCACGACAAGCTGTGAAAGCATTTCGGATGAGCCGCGACAAAATGGATTCATCGTGTTGGATAATCGTTTTTCCTGCGCACCGATAATATCGCGCGCACCCGTCATGAAGTTAATCAACAATAAATCATCTTCGCGTCCCATGGATCGGGCCATTGAAAATATTTTTGCAAATAAACTGTTATCACCTTTTCCATCGACGTATAAAAAACCACTGCCCTGTACCAACGCATTAAACGCGAGCGATAGCAGTACTTCTGTTTTACCACTACCGGTTGATCCGAAAATAAGAACATGGGTGCGCATATCTTCATCGCTAAACCACAATTCTTCCTGGGTTGTTTTTTTATTTCCAAAAAAACAAATACCGCGCGCTTTGCGCGGTTTGGTAGAGCCAGGTGCGGGATCATTATAATCCTGCGCACCTGAACGCAAAGGCATACGGAAGGGAAGGCTAAAATTGCGGGTGATGGCAAACACAAAAATACCAACCCCCGCAATGAACAGTAATTCAACGAGCGGTGAAAAAACAAAAGCAGCAAACGCCACCCCAATCAACAAACTTGCGCTCTGCGCAGGATTTTTGAAGAAGTCGACCATCTTCATGCCCAACGTGCGCGTATCGCGCAAGAGCATTTGCGGCGCTAACTCATGTTCTTCTTCCAAACCGCGTTGTTGGCGCATAATTTCACCTTAACCGTTTTTCAAAAAAAAACCCTAGCATGCCTTCCTCCGCGGGGGGACGGTGGCCGAAGGCCGGATGGGGGGAATCAAAAATGCTTTTTGAGCCCATGAGAAAATAAACAAATATCCCCCCATCCGTCGCTTCGCGACACCTTCCCCCTGCGGAGGAAGGCGTGCTAAGCCTTTTTTGTAACAAAATCAGAGAAACTCATGTCGATCCGTCAGCCCTGCGTGGGAAGGCGTGCTAAATTTTTTTGAGTGTACCACTTCAATTAATTATCCCTTCTCATCCGGCTCATCCGGCTTATAAATAATTTCTTTCAACGCAATTTCCAACGCATTCGTCGCCTCTTCCACCATCGGCACTAATAATCTTCGGCCAATTTCTCTTTCAGCCATCCAATGCGCAAAAGGCCCAGCTACTTCGACAAAAGGCGTTTGTCGACCAACGGTATTCAAGATATACCATAACCGGCGGTCCACTGGCTTAAGCCATAAAAAATCCGCAGAAGCTTGAACACCATCCGTGCGTGCTGCTTCTAACATTTCTGCCATCACCGTCAACAAATACGCGTGTGATTGAACGACTTTTTGAACCAGTCTAGTCTTGTAGTATTTTTTGCAAAGCTCATCAATACCCCTAAAATCAAGCTTTCCTCCAGCAGATCGATTAATTTGCATAAACAAATCTGCGGCAGGTTTGCCTTCGCCATTCAAGCGAGCTGCGAATGCTCCAAAAAGCGCTTTCACATGCGGCGGAACCCGATCGATACCGGGCCACAAGGGACCCAATTGAACAGCAAATAATTTATTGGCGTCGCCACGCTTCAAACTCACTTCAATTCGGTTCCGCTCTTTATGCGACATCCCTTCTAGTTGTGCGCGCCGATATTCCTGCAGTAAATTATTTTTCTTGCAGAACTGCATCGGCGTCAATGCCATTGACCAAGCGCCTTTATCAATATCGGTTTTAACAAGATTCAAGTTAACGACAGGTGTGATTTGAGGCCAGTTTGCTCTCTCAAGCGTCGCCAATTCTTTCATGTTGTATACTTTTTTAAACACTCGAGTTGAATTAGAAAAAAAGACAACACACGCCAAAATAAAAATGATCACCACAGCAGGATAACGTAGATAATCTCCAACCGCTTCTCCCACTTTGACGACATCCTGAAAAGCCAGTGTCTCAGGATTCACTCCCATAATGGAGATTTTTACATTGTCTAGGCTACTCGTGAAAAAACTGAGAACATTAATTTCCCACAGTTTGATTGAAAAATAAAAAACGATAAGTTGTTTTTTAAAAGCGATCCAGATGATCGCCCCAAAAATAAAAATAGCGGCGACCACCCAAATTAAGGCGGAGGAATTATCAGGTTGACCAGACTGTTGCTGAGCAGGAGGCATGATCGCACCTTGTTAATGTCCAGTTTCTCGTTTAGGACAACAGAGCCGCGACCGTCAGGGAGCGTCACTATTGTTGAATTTTTCATATCATCTGGAACAGTGACGCTCCCTGACGGTCGCGGCTCTGTTGCTATACTAGGATAAGCAAATTATACACCAACCGCCCGTGAGTTTATTTTCTACGAACCCTGCTTCTCGCGAATTTCATCCAGCATTTTGCAGTCAATACATAACGTTGCTGTTGGACGGGCTTCGAGTCGGCGCAATCCAATTTCAACACCACAGACTTCGCAATATCCATATTCTTTATTCACGAGCAATTGCAAAGATTCTTCGATTTTCTTAAGAAGCTTTCGCTCACGGTCACGCGCACGCAATTCCAGTCGAAATTCTTCTTCCTGGCTGGCTCGATCATTCGGATCAGCATAATTCACCAGATCATCTTTCATGTGGTGCACGGTTCGATCCGCTTCTTCCATAATTTGCTTGCGCAACAGAGTCAAAATATTAGTAAAATGAGCGCGCATTTTGGCACTCATGTATTCTTCTGTTTTTTTAGGTTTATATGGAGAAATCCCCAGCATCTCCAAGCTCGGTTCCAAAATATCTTTTGTTGTTGCCATTTGCGTTCTCCCAATCAAAAAGTGAGGCCATTTTATAACAAGAGTCTAGACTGTTCCACCTGTGACTCGCTCATGCCCCCCCAGGTCTCGGTACGTTTCTATATCACTATAGCCCCATTTTGTAAAAAATCTTCTCACTTCGGCCGCTTGCTCAAACCCATGTTCCAGCAATAAACGCCCGCCCCTTTTCAAATACTGTTTAGCATGCGTAATAATGCAGCGAATTTCCTTCAATCCATTTTCATCCGCCATCCAGGCGGATTGAGGTTCGTGCTGCAATCTTTCTCGTTCTAAAAAGGGATCTTCCCACGCCACATAGGGAGGATTGCTCACGATCATATCGAACTTTTTTTCCAGAGGAAGGGCTTCCAGCCAATTTCCAGAGTGAAAATGAATATTCGATAACTGAAGGCGGGCCGCATTTTGTTTTGCGACATCCAGTGCATTCGAACTCAAATCCGTCGCATGAATTTCCCACGAGGGACGCTCATGTGCGAGCGCTAACGCAATCGCGCCCGAACCGGTTCCAAGATCTGCAATGATTTTTTCAGGCCCGATCACTTGTTTCAATGCAAGCTCTACTAATAATTCCGTTTCAGGACGTGGGATCAGTGTATCGCGCGTTACCTTTAAATCAAGCGACCAAAATTCTTTATGTCCAACAATATACGCGATCGGTATTTGTTGTTTACGTTGTTGGATCGCGTTTTCAAAAGAGGTTATCTCAGGGGATGTTAATTCGCGCTCAGGAAAAGCAAATAAATAACTGCGCGATATTTTCAATATGTCAGCCAATAAAATTTCAGCATCGAGTGTCGGTGTTTCACTCGAGGATGACAATTGTTGGTTGGCTTGTTGCAAAGCAATTATTACGGTAATCAAGGAATCTTCCTGTTTAAAATATCACGGAGCGAACACTACAGAGCCGCGACCGTCAGGGAGCGTCACTATGGTCGCGGCTCTGTTAATTCGATCCCAATTCTGCGAGCAAATCCGCTTGATGCTCATGGATCAGTGCATTCACAATTTCTGTTAAATCACCATTCATGATTGCCGGTAATTTGTAGAGCGTTAAATTAATACGATGATCTGTCAAACGACCTTGTGGAAAATTATAAGTGCGAATGCGCTCTGAGCGATCGCCTGTGCCCACTAAATTGCGGCGTGTCTCTGCTTGTTGTTGATGTTGTTTATCGCGCTCTGCTGCCAATAATTTTGCTTTTAATAATGACATCGCACGCGCACGATTTTTATGTTGTGATCGTTCATCCTGACATTCCACGACTGTTCCGGTCGGAATATGGGTAATGCGAATCGCTGAATCGGTTTTTTGTACGTGCTGACCGCCTGCGCCAGAAGCACGAAAGGTATCGGTCCGTAAATCAGCTGGGTTAATTTCAACGTCTTCAATTTCATCGACTTCAGGCATAACCGCAATCGTACAAGTAGATGTATGCACACGGCCTTGCGCTTCTGTTTCAGGAACACGTTGCACACGATGCACGCCTGATTCAAATTTAAAAACAGAATACGCACCTTGGCCAATGATGCGTAAAATAATTTCTTTATATCCGCCTTGTTCACTCGAATTTGAACTGATCAATTCCACTTGCCATCCGCGTCCTTCCGCATAGCGGGTGTACATACGACTCAAATCGCCTGCAAAAATAGCGGCTTCATCGCCACCCGCCCCTGCTCGGACTTCCAAGAAAATATTACTATTATCGTGTGGGTCAGACGGTAACAATAATACTTGCAACTCTTGCTCAAGTTGAATCAATCGTTCTTCATTTTCTTTCCATTCCTGTTTCGCCAGTTCTAACATTTCCGCGTCAGTTTCTTTTAATAATTCTTTTGCGCCTTCAATATTATTCAAACACGTTTGATATCGTTTAAATGCTTGCACAACCGGTTCCAGTTGCGAGTACTCTCGAGAATATTCGCGAAATTTATTTTGTTGCTGAATGATTTCCGCATCGGACAATAACGCACTGAGTTCTTCGTGACGCTCGACAAGCGATTGTAATTTTTTTTGAATAGAAGATTTCATCATTCGGCGATCGCAAATAATTGTTGAGCCAACTGCAATATTTCAATACGGCCTTCAAAACCCGCTTGCCGCAATTGCACCGTTGGAGTGTGTAATAGTTTTTGAGTCAGTGCGCGCGCAAAAATCGTTAATACGGCAGCAGGATCATCGCCACGCCCTAATTGGCGCAGTGATTTGGATAATTCTCCTGCGCACAAATCTTCGATTTGTTTACGATACGCACGAATCGTCGTCGCCACCAATTCCAATGAATGTAACCACGCCATAAAATCTTGCGTACGTTGCTTAATCACTTCATGCGCTTTTTCTGCAGCATGTTCACGACCGCGCATATTTTTTTGAATCGTCGATTTTAAATCATCGATAGAATGCAATTGAACGTGGTTTAATTCAGAAGAAGACGCTTCCACATCGCGCGGCACTGCAATATCAATAATAAAAACAGGCTTTGTGCCTGCACTTAACATGGCTTTGGTGATGATAGGATCTGTACTGCCCGTGGCAGAAACCACAATATCCGCTGTCATCAATGCAACAGGCAATTCAGCAATGGGAGCTGAATACGCTGCGTATTTTTTCGCGAGTTCTTGCGCATGTTCCACGCTGCGATTAACCAGCGTGATTTTTTTAGGAGAGTGTGATTGCAAGTGACGCATCACTAATTCGATTGTCACGCCTGCACCGACCAGCAAGACGTTTGACTCTGAAATCATTTTTGAAAAATTTTCTTTCATAAAACTGACTGCGGCTGACGAAACAGAAACAGGACACGCACCAATCGCGGTATTCGTTCGCACTTCTTTTGCAACGGCAAATACTTGCTGAAATAATCGATTGAATAACGTATCCACTGTACCGGCTGCACAACTTTCAGAAAAGGCTTCTTTCATTTGGCCTAAAATTTGTGACTCGCCCAGCACCATGGAATCCAAACCACAAGCAACTTGCATGATATGTTCAACGGCTTTTTCTTCACGATAAAAATACAGAGCCGGTTGTAACTCTGCGCGCTCTACCCGATGATGACGACAAAACCAGTCTGTCACTTTATCGATATCATCCGTATCGCAATATAATTCCGAGCGATTGCACGTAGAGAGCAAAACCGCTTCTCGAATATTTTCATTCGCTGATAAGTCCTGGAGATAAAGCGCTAATTTTTCGGGAGGGAATACCACTTTTTCCCGTAGCTCAATGGGCGCTGTTTTATGATTGATTCCGCACGCAATAATTGACATATACCTCTCGTACTGAAGTTTTAATTTTTTAGCATCTCATCTTGCGAGGTATTCGTTCTTGTATACCATCAAAAGTGCAGGTATTTTATGTTAAATCGAGATGCTTGTCATGCCAGCATGCTCTTAGCTGGCATCCAGTGCCATTGAAAGTCGCTGGATGCCAGCTAAGAGCATGCTGGCATGACAGAATTTAAGGATGACAACAATGCGCCATATCGTCATAACCATTTTTTTTCTTGCACTCACCAGTTGCGCTTCTCTCAAACAAGAACCCCCCATTCCTTCACAACCTGCCGCAATACCCTGGGGTGATCGCGTCGGAGTGTTATCTAACATAGAAGACTGGGATTTAAAGGGATTGATTGCCATTCGCAACAGCCGACATGCTTGGAATGCCCATTGGCAATGGCAACAAAATCACACTCACTACAGCATTGCTCTTGTCGGGCCGCTCGGATCAGGCTCCCTACAATTGACTGGCTCACCCAAGAGTGTCTTGCTGGAAACCTCTGACGGTAAAAAAATCACGTCGACCAGTCCTGAAGCGCTACTCGAACAACAAATGGGGTGGCGTTTGCCGGTTTCTGATCTTTACTATTGGGTCCGTGGATTGCCTGTGCCGAACCTCTCTGCTCAAAAACAGTTTGATGCGGCTCATCGTCTTTCAGTGCTGATCCAAAATGGGTGGCGAATAGAATATTCTCGATATGTTTTGATTAATCACGTGGATTTGCCGGATAAAATGATTCTCAACAATCCCGAGCTCAATGTGAAAATTATTATTAACGAGTGGAAAATGTAGGGTGGATTAGGTGCGTTTTTTGCACCGTAATCCACCAAAATGTAAAAGCGTTTGTTTTTATTTGGTGGATTACGGTGCAAAAAACGCACCTAATCCACCCTACATATTGACATTGTACAACTACAATGTCAGATTAAGCGCCCTATGGAACCCAACGATTCCAAACTTTCAATTGGGGTGTAGCCAAGCGGTAAGGCACCGGGTTTTGATCCCGGCATTCCTAGGTTCGATCCCTAGCACCCCAGCCATCCATGCTAATCAAATTCAAACGGAGTTCGAGCGTGCCTGAGATAATGATTTTCAACGGAAATGCGAGCCAGGAATTAGCCCAACACGTTGTTGAGCATCTCAATTTGCCTCTGGGCAAAGCCCATCTGGGTCGATTCAGCGATGGCGAAACCATGGTTGAAATTCAAGAAAATGTCCGTGGGCGTGATATTTTTATCATCCAATCCACTTGTGCGCCGACCAACGATAATTTGATGGAATTAATCATTATGGCCGATGCGTTGCGACGAGCTTCTGCAGCGCGCATCACTGCCGTCGTCCCTTATTTTGGGTATGCACGCCAAGACCGACGTGTCCGCTCAGCCCGTGTTCCGATCACAGCCAAAATTGTGGCAGACATGATGGCTTCGGTGGGCATTAGCCGATTGGTCACTGTCGATTTGCATGCTGACCAAATCCAGGGGTTTTTCTACATGCCCGTCGATAACCTTTACAGCACACCGATCATGCTGGAAGACATCCACAGCAAGGGATACAAAGACAGCATGGTCATTTCTCCCGACGTCGGTGGAGTAATTCGTGCGCGCGCGATTGCAAAACGCATTGCGGGTGCTGATTTGGCAATTATTGATAAACGCCGCCCACAACCGAATGAAGCACAAGTCATGCATATCATCGGTGATGTAAAAGATCGGGATTGCATTATCGTGGATGACATTGCAGACACAGCGAGCACTTTATGCAAAGCGGTGGAAGCATTAAAAGAACACGGTGCTGCAAAAGTGGTAGCTTATGTCACGCATCCGGTACTCTCAGGAAAAGCGATTGAAAATATTGAATCCTCTCTGCTCGACGAAATTATCGTCACCGATACGATTGAACTCTCTGACACAGCACGACAATGCAAACGCATCCGTTCAATCAGTTTAAGCAACATGATTGCGGAAGCGATTCGTCGAATCAGTGGGGCTGGTTCCTTGAGTCGGATGTTCATTGATTAATGCGTTTCAAGCTCTGCTAACAAAGAAGCGAGCTTTTTAATTTGGCGTTGTTGTACTAAACGTTGTGCCAACACGATCGTTTTCAAATCTCTCAATGCCGTATCAAAATCATCATTGAGCACTACATAATCGTATTCAGATACATGCGAAATCGTTTCTTGCGCATCTGCCAAACGTTTATGAATAATTTCTGGTTTATCTTGATTACGCTGCATTAACCGTTGTGATAACGCTTCCAAAGAAGGTGGCAAAATAAAAATACTGATGCAAGAAGGCAATAACCGCTGGATTTGTTGCGCGCCCTGCCAGTCAATTTCCAAAATCACATCGATTCCACGTCGCAAAGTATCTTCAACCCATGCGCGAGAGGTGCCATATTGATTGTTAAACACACTCGCATGCTCTAGAAAATCATCATGCGTGATCATCTGATTAAATTCAGTTTCAGTGATGAAATAATAATTCACGCCGTGCACTTCAGCCGGTCGCCTGGGACGTGTGGTATGCGAAATCGAGACAGTAATATTCGGCAAAGAGTCAACCAGCGTTTTCACCAACGTCGTCTTACCTGTGCCAGACGGCGCAGAAATAACATATAAACTTCCACACTCAGACATATTTAAGAATCCGATTGTTTAATCACTCGATCAATAATAGATGTTGTCGAGAGATTGTTTATGATACCTAGCACACGAATATCGCCACCATATGCACGAACGATATCTGCGCCCACCACCTGGTCCACTGTATAATCACCGCCTTTCACGAGAACATCCGGCTGCAATATTTTTAATAATCGTTCGGGAGTATCGTCATGAAAAGACGTCACCCAATCCACTGCGCTCAATCCAGCAAGCACAGCCATCCGGTGCTCGACAGAATTAATAGGACGACCTGGACCTTTCAATCGTTTTACTGATTCATCATCATTGACGGCGACAACCAGCATATCGCCTAATTGTTTAGCTTGTTGAAGATACGTGATATGCCCCGCGTGCAATATATCAAAACATCCATTCGTGAAAACGATACGTTTTCCTTGCATCCGCGCTTCACTCACCCCCAACACTAATTCTTCCTGGCTCATGATTCCTGTCGGTGAAAGCGTATCATTCGCCAAAGTCAGGGCCGCGTATAACTCAGGCACACTGACCGTCGCAGCACCGAGCTTGGTGACGACAATACTCGCAGCAAGATTAGCAAGCATCATGGCGTAAGACAGCGTCGTTCCCGAAGCCAGTGCTGCGCCCAACATCGCAATCACCGTATCGCCTGCACCCGTGACATCAAACACTTCGCGCGCATGCGCAGGGAGATGCAATGCTTCTTCTTTTTGCTGGATCAGGGTCATCCCCCGTTCACCGCGTGTTAATAACAAGGCATCAATATCATATTTTCTGATTAACTCTCGACCCTTGCTCACAATTTCCTGTTCATAGTAACAAGGACCCACAATGCTCTCGAATTCTTTGTAGTTGGGCGTAATCACATCTGCGCCGCGATAAATACTGAAATCCGTTCCTTTGGGATCAACCAGAACTGGAACGCCCGCTTTTTTTGCCAGTCGGATGAGTTCAGGCGCACAGACCAGTGTTCCTTTTCCATAATCAGATAAAACAACCAACCGAACATCTGCCAAATTTTGGGTGTAATAATTCACGAGAGTGGTCGGATCAAACGCAGGAAATTTTTCTTCGAAATCCATGCGAAGGAGTTGTTGATGCTGACTGATGACACGATGCTTCGTAATCGTTGGGATATTCACCAAACAATGAATATCGTGGCTCACACCGGCCGCAGCCAGTTGTTCTGTGAGAATGTGGCCCGCCTCATCTTTTCCCGTAATCCCGATGAGTGTGGTATCCACACCCAGCGCTGCGATATTGAGCGCAACATTCCCCGCACCACCCGGGCGCTCATCGATTTGTTTAATATTCACAATCGGAACAGGGGCTTCTGGCGAAATACGCGCCGCATCACCGAACCAATAGCGATCCAACATCAGATCGCCGACGACTAAAACAGAGGCTTTGCTAAAATCAGGCAATGGATTTTTCATTTGTTCCAGCTGCAAATATAAAATAAAATTGCGTGATTTTATCATAGAAGATAGAAATATCCAAAGTTTGGCAGGATAATGCATCTGCAAATACCATTCCCGCAAAGACTAACGTGTCATCCCCGCCTTCGCGGAGATGACATGACAGTGGGAACGACGTTTCTACATTACGGTTATTACAAATGCAAACACACACAAATTTTCTTATTCGCTCATCCGATGCACTCTGCATTTTTATTGCTGGGCTGATCCTGTTTACATTCGGATTACATCATCAGGAAATCATTGGCTTTGAATCACGTTTTTATTTATTCGCCCTCGAAATGTGGCGACACGGATTCAGCTTATTTCCGACAACCTATCAAACACCTTATCCCGATTATCCCGTCACTTCGACTGCTCTCATTTATTCAACTGCCAAATTATTTGGGACACTGAACAAATGGGTTGCTGTATTTCCGAGTGCCATTGCTGCCGCAGCCACACTCTCTGGAACGTATTTATTGGGCGCCTCACAAAATCGTCGCGAGGGTTGGTATAGCGTCGGATTTTTATTATTAACCCTCGCCTTTTTAACCGAAGCACGCACGATTTCATTAGACATGTACGTCGTCGCTTGCACGACCTGGATTTTTTATTTTGCCTATTCTGCTCAATCAAAAATGCGATCGCCGTCATGGCCTGTGATTTATTTATTATTAATATTGAGTTTCGCCATACGCGGTCCTATCGGTATCATCATTCCCACCGGCGTGTTATGCGTTTTTTATCTATTGGAAAAAAACTGGAAGCGGCTCATTTTTTTTGGTTTCTCAGGCGCATTATTGTTGATGCTTTGCACGGGTATTTTACTGAGTATGGCTTACTACACCGGCGGCCACCCCTTTATGCAAGATGTGTTGCGGATGCAAATATTGGGTCGAATGCAAGTGAATCGCACTCCTCCGCATTATTTTTATTTCATTGAAAGCATGGGCGCGTATGCGATTACATATCCTCTCGCGATTTTTTTCATCTTAAAAACACTGCCGCAACTTTTTAAAAAAAATGCGCCGCCGCACATTCAATGGTTACGTTTATTGATGGGTTGGGTGCTTGTCATCATGATCGGATTAAGTATTCCGGCCGATAAAAAAATTCGCTACATTTTACCGATTGCGCCCGCGCTCGCATTGATTTGTTCGCATTTTTTGACAGTCGTAAAAAATCGTTATTTGGGGATCGCCGTATTCGTTTTTTTTATAGTGAATGTTTTTATTGTAGAAAAAATTAATCTTCATACGAATCAAACACGGGAGTTTGTGCAACATATTGAAATATTGCGTGAGCAACAAAAAGCAAGATTGGTTTTTTATCGCGAAGGAAAAGATGGTTGGGCAATAAAATATTTGATTAACACGCCACGAGAAGAAAATCCTTTATTTGTGTCGGATATCAATCAATTACCAGTAGGGCCATTTTTTCTGATCACTTCTGAAGAAAATAAAAATGCACTTTCTGCTGTGCGGACGATTGCATCGGGAAGTATTGGGCGTGACAAGGTGGTTGTATTTTTTATTAATAAAAACGCGACTCCCCCGTCGGGCGGGTCTTGAAACGCTTATATTGCCAGACATATTGTTCGGGTTTTTCGCGAATCGCGCGCTCGAGCGCTTGATTCAATCGCGTCGCATCTTCCTGTAAATCATTTGTCGGAAAGTTTTCAATGGGCGGATATAAAATCACATCATAATTAAAATGATCGTCGCGTCTAAAAAAACTGATCGGAACAACTGCCGCATCACTCATGCGAACCAAACGCGATACTGACGTAAGCGATGCTGTCGGGATACCAAAAAAAGGAGCGAATACACTGCGTTTTGCACCACCATCCACATCGTATGCGTACCAGATCGCGACATTATCATTCAGCGCACGAATCAATTGTCGCACTCGATTACGAGGAATCGCCTGCAAATAATGTTTTTGACGAAACCGTTCTTGCACAAACGCAATCAACCGATTTTTATGTGGACGATACATCACCGCAAAAGAATATTGCATACTGATGAGTCGCCCGACCATTTCCAGACAGGTAAAATGCGGCCCGAGCAAAATAATTCCCTTGCCTTTCGCAAAGGCTTGCTCAGCATGCTCTAAACCGTGTATGCGAAATAAATGTTTGAGTTTTTCATCGGGCAACCACCATGCCATCGCCGCTTCAATGACTCCCACTCCGAGTGATTCAAAATTATCTTTTGCTAATTGTTTTTGTTTTTCAGGAGACAGTTCAGGAAAACATAGTTTAATATTCGTCTCTGTAATGTGTTTTAATTTGCTGGGAAAAAAATAAATACATTTACCGATATTTTTCCCGAGACGCAACCGCCAGCGGGTGGGCAATCGTGTGATGAGCCACAAAAGACCGATGCCAAACCACGCGGGCCAGTAAATGGGATTGATTAAACTGAGTTGTTTTTTCATAGGGTGCCATTATATGCAAAAAAAAATAGGTATGCATTGTTTCGTATCAGGCAAAGTACAGGGCGTCTGGTTTCGCGCTTCGACGCAAGACAAAGCAAAAGAATTAGGTTTAACGGGATGGGCGTGCAACCTGCCAGACGGGCGGGTTGAAGTCATCGCGTGTGGAGAAAGCGATAAAATAAACGAATTGCACGAATGGTTGAAACAAGGGCCCCGGCTGGCAAAAGTGATGGATGTCACACGCGAGGAACTTGAATGGCAAGAGCATGAGCGGTTTGAAGTTAAGTAGACCCCGTTCCCTCACTGCCATTAAGTTAAGAAGCCACTGTCATGCCAGCATGCTTTTAGCTGGCATCCAGCGACTTTAATGTGGCACTGGATGCCAGCTAAAAGCATGCTGGCATGACATGGAATTTTTATTGAACTTCTTAACTTAATGGCAGTGAGGGAACGGGGTGAGGGACAAGCAATTACATTAAATCGTCACCATTTCAAAATCGTCTTTCGTTGCGCCACACTCAGGACACTGCCAAGTGAGTGGAACATCTTCCCAGCGCGTACCTGGAGCGATCCCATCGTCGGGCCAGCCTTTTTCTTCATCGTAAATATAGCCGCAAAGCAGGCACATGTAGCGCTTGTAGGACACTTCTCATTCCCCTCGATATATTCAATCGCGCAGATTATACTGCATGCCTACATTTCGTCAAAAAATTTTTCGAGAGAAACATCCCATGTCTCAATCCACTGAATTATTTGCCCGTGCACAGCGATCGATTCCGGGTGGTGTCAACTCACCCGTGAGAGCGTTTAACGGTGTCGGTGGTGAGCCTGTTTTTTTTAAAGCAGGGCACGGTGCGTATATCATCGATGCCGATGATAAAGAATATATTGATTATGTCGGCTCATGGGGACCCATGATTGCCGGACATGCTCACCCCCACATCATTAACGCCACCATCGAATGCATGAAAAATGGATTGAGTTTTGGTGCACCGACTGCACTGGAAATTCAACTCGCCGAAAAAATTTGCGAACTCGTTCCCTCCATCGAGCTCGTTCGCATGGTGAATTCAGGCACAGAAGCAACGATGAGCGCGATTCGTCTTGCACGCGGACATACAAAACGTAACAAAATCATTAAATTTATCGGTTGTTATCACGGACATGCTGATTCGCTACTCGTACAAGCCGGTTCTGGCGCACTGACCTTGGGAATACCCAGTTCGGCTGGCGTTCCAGACAGTATTACGCAACACACATTACTTGCCGAATTTAATCGATTAGATACTGTAAAACAGTTATTTGAAACCTATCCTGATGATATCGCTGCGATCATCGTTGAACCCGTCCCTGGCAATATGAATTGTGTCCCACCGACATCGGATTTTTTACCGGGACTGCGTGCGCTCTGCGATGAATATGACAGCCTCTTGATTTTTGATGAAGTCATGACAGGTTTTCGTGTCGCGCTGGGTGGCGCTCAAGCGTATTATCGGGTCAAACCCGATTTAACCACACTCGGCAAAATCATCGGCGGCGGTATGCCGGTGGGCGCATTTGGTGGGCGCGCAGATGTCATGCGCTCTATTGCACCTTTGGGCCCTGTTTATCAAGCAGGGACTTTATCTGGTAATCCGGTGGCGATGGCTGCAGGATTGGCCAGTTTAGAACTCATTTCAACCCCGGGTTTTTTCGAAAACATCACGAAGACAACACAACAACTCACTCAGGGATTAACAGAATGCGCACAGGCTTTTGGTATTCCATTTCATACAACCGCTGTGGGCGGCATGTTTGGGATTTTTTTCACGCATGAAAAAGAAATTAAAACATTTGATGATGTTAAAAAAAGTGATGTTGAATTTTTTAAGCGATTTTTTCATGGGATGTTGAAAGAAGGTGTTTACTTCGCTCCGTCTGCGTATGAGACAGGTTTTGTTTCTTCGATGCATGGGGAAAAAGAAATTGCGAAGACGATTGCAGCAGCGAAGCTTGTCATGCCAGCGTGCCTTTAGCTGGCATCCAGTGACTTAAAAGGCGCTGGATGCCAGCTAAAAACATGCTGGCATGACAGGCTCTCTTTACCGCAAGCGTGATATTGGAATCCGCACTTCCCCATTCGAATCCGCTCTAATTAAATCAGAACCCCACGCATGACCAAAAATAATTTCATAACTGACAGCATAATTTTCTTCTGTTTTTTCCAGTTGAACCCCATCCACATTTCCCGCTATCATCCCTGTCACTTGCAGTTCATGCCAACATTTTTTAATGTCCTCATAAGCCAGCGTAAAATAATCCACATCCAGCACAGGCCCTCTAAATCCCACCTGCGTTAACAAATCACCGACTGTGTGCATATCCATGAAATGAGGAAAAGCAAACGGCAAATCATGCAATTCGCGCAACGTATCTGGCCCTAGGGAAGTTAACATTAACAAACCATCGGGTCGCAAAATGCGGCGCCATTCCTGTAACACAGGTTGTAATTCATCACACCAGGGAAGCACTAAACTGGCTGTCACCAAATCGACAGAATGATCAGCCAGCGAGGAATCCATCGCAACGATATCGGCATCAGGATAACGTTTTTTTAGCAAAGCAGGTGCACCATCCATCGCACAACCGACATCCACAATGATCTGCGGTTGCAAAATGATCCCTTCCAATCGCGCGAGCATCCCCTCGAGCACTTCGCGCTGCAGCACAGCCGCTTTTACATATTCTGCTGGAATACGCGCTTGTAATAATTCATCTAATACATTTTTCATAGGAGTATCATGGTTTATCTTTTTAAAAAATTCGCGTCGTGGATTATACCGCATGTCTGCATTCTTTGCAGAAATCTGACAAATCGACCACAAGATATCTGCCTGCCCTGTTTACAGCAGCTCCCTTTTTTAAAGTACAGTTGTACTGCGTGCGCCAATGTTTTACCTCCAACCTCGTCACAAATGCTCTGTGGGCAATGCTTAAAAGAAAACCCGCCCTTTGATGAAACATATGGATTATTTCTCTATGAACCACCCGTTTCGAAACTTATTCTCGATTTAAAATTTCATCATCGGCTCACTCACGCTAAATTATTCGGTGAATTACTCGCAGAAAAAATTAGAGACGAATGGTATCCAAAAAAATCGTTGCCCACTGCGATTCTTCCTATTCCTTTGCACGCCACTCGATTGAAAGAACGTGGATTTAATCAAGCTGTTGAGATAGCCAGACCGATTGCAAAAGCATTTCATCTGCCTTTGTTAACAGATCAAATCATTCGAATGAAATCTACACCACCACAAGCTACGTTACCTGCTGCAAAACGAAAACAGAATA
>Ga0207055_1089_pt1 | contig 21366 bp, 20 predicted proteins | sample Alteio_BWMinCont_57_FD_153293 | JGI IMG/M metagenome (GOLD analysis project Ga0207055, IMG submission 153293) | Enriched cells from forest soil in Barre Woods Harvard Forest LTER site, Petersham, Massachusetts, United States -... | ecosystem: Environmental > Terrestrial > Soil > Temperate forest >...
CTTTCACAGCAGCTTTATAAATTGCCGCTGCTGGGCCGCGATGTTTTTCAGCGCGGCGAGCGGGCCGAGATCGAGTCGTTGGAAGAGGGCGAATTGGTGCTCGAAGACAATCCGCTTTATAGCTTAATCGCCGCCTATCGCTTCGCGATTAAAAATATGCGGCGGACGGTGCATCGTGTGGCCGCTCAGCTGCTGAGTGTCGGCGAGCGCATCATGCAAATGAAGGATTTGCTCGCCGTTGGTCGTCGCTTGGTATTTAACGAGTTGATTACCGAAAAAGAAAATCCGAGCAATCAAGTGCTGGTGACTTTCTTGTCATTGCTTGAATTGGCTAAAATGGGTTTCGTGTCACTCTTTCAATCCGAACCGCTTTCTGAAATTCATATTGAAACTAAACGCGCCATTGACCGTGACGTTATCTCGCAGGTTGAGAGTTACGAGAGCGTCAATGCCGAAGAAAAAGCCGAAGAGATTATGTCTGAGGCACAATTGAGCCTTGAAGAAACTTATGTGGAATCCGAAGACGTGGCCGGAGAAACGCCCGTCGTGCAAGAGAGCTTCGCCGACGCCGCATCTGACGCTGATATCGAGGCCGAAGAAGCCAAGATTGCCAGCGAAGATCTGGCAACCAAGCCTGAACCCGAGGTGGGAGTATGAACGAAGATATTGAAGTCGAAAATGACGAGATCCTAGAGGCGACTGAGGAAGCTAGCGAAGAGATCGCGGAAGAGACCGCCGCTGCCGACGTCGAAGGCACCGAACTCGAAAGCTTCGACGCCGCTGAAATTGAAGACGTCGAAATCTTGACCGAAGAACAGACTGCTTCGATCGTCGAAAGCGCATTATTTTCGACCGATAAACCCATTAGCGTTGCCGTGATCAAACAAGCCTTTAAAGGCACCAATATCCGCTCAAAGGAAATTCGCGCCGCACTTGAAACACTGCAAGCCCAGTACGAAGATTCCACGCGCGGCTTTTCGCTCGAAGAAGTTGCCGGCGGCTTTCAGCTGCGCACCAAAGCTTCGAATATGAAGTACTTGCGCCAATCGGTGAAGGCGCGCCCATTTAAACTTTCCGGCCCCGCTCTCGAAGTGATCTCGATCGTGGCTTACAAGCAGCCCACCACCAAAGCCCAGATCGATGAAATTCGCGGCGTAGAAAGCGGCCACCTGTTGCGCGCCTTGATGGAAAAAGGTTTAGTGACCTTTGGTGAACGTAGCGATCTTCCGGGCAAGCCGATGTTTTACGAAACCACTCGTAAGTTTCTTGAAATTTTCGGCTTACGCAATTTACAAGAGTTGCCGTCACTCCACGAAATCGACCAGCTAATCCCCGAGGGCATCGGCGAAATCGAAGACAAAGAGACTTTGAGCGATCTCACCGGAGAGCTATCGCAAACCGTGGGCACGACCTACTCAGAGGGTGAGGATGAGCTGCTCAAAATCACCGATGAGCTGAGCCATATCACCACCAGCTCAAAATTCTTCGAAGAAGAAAAGCAGCGCCAACGCGAGAAGCGCGACCTCGAGCGTGCACAAAATATCCGCGACGCTTTGGCCGTCGGCGAACCGGTTGAAGAAAAAGATCAACGTTGGCTCGAGCGCTACGAAGCTTCAAAGCTCGAGCAAGCTCAAGGTGAATCCGAAGTGGCCTTTGTCACCGAAGAGTCTGATGAGCTGGTCGAAGAGCTTCCGAGCGAAGACCCTACTGACGCGAATATTGAACTTTAGGCGCAGAGGCTTCAGCCACAATCGCTTCAGCCACTCGAATTCCATCACAAGCCGCGCTGGTGATCCCACCGGCGTAACCCGCGCCTTCGCCAGTCGGATAAAGGCCTCGATGCGACAGCGATTGCAGCGAATGATCGTCGCGCGTGATGCGAATTGGGCACGAGGTACGACTTTCAACGCCGTGAAGCAGGGCCGACTCGTTTATAAACCCATGCATATTCTTGTCGAAGTCCTTGAGACCTTTGATAAATAGCGATTTAAAGTCCTGGCCGAATAATTTGTCGAGCCGCGCCGGCACTACGCCCGACGGCGACGAAGTCTCAAGCGCGGCACCGTCTTTTTCCTCGAGAAAATCAACCAAACGCTGCGCCGGCAATTCCTTTTTGCCGCCGGCTCTTAGCACCTGCTCAAGCCCTGCAGCCTCAAGTTCCTGACGATAGCGGAGGCCACCAAAAACATCTTTGCCAAAACTTTTCTCAAAATCCACGCTGACCACCAGGGCCGCATTGGCAAATCCGGAATTGCGATTGTAATTGCTCATGCCATTGCTCACGACGCCTTTGCCATCGGTGGTGCAGGAGAGAACATAGCCTCCGGGGCACATACAAAAACTATAAACCCCAAGATCTTGCTGCTTATCGTGAAAGGCCAAGCGATAATTGGCCGCACCAAGCTTCGGATTTTCGCTGTGCTCGCGAAACTGGATTTTATTGATCCAAGCTTGCGGATGTTCGATGCGCAAACCCACGGCGAAGGACTTTCCTTCCAGCGTCACTCCGATTTCCTGCAAATGAGTGAACATATCTTCCGCCGAATGCCCACAGGCCAAAATGATGCGCTCACAAGCGATCGTTTCTCCCGATTCGACTTTGACTCCCGTGATGGCCCTATTTTGCGTGAGAATCTCGCTGACCTTAGTGTCGAAGCGAATTTCGCAACCAAGAGCCCGCAAATGCTCGCGCATTTTAGGAATCACGCGCCGAATTCGATCCGAACCAACGTGAGGATTGGCGATAAATTCAATTTCGGCCGGAGCACCAAACTGCACCAAGCGCTGCATGACATAGGGAATATGCTCCGACTTAATCCGCGTAATGAGCTTTCCATCGCTAAAAAGCCCCGCGCCGCCTTCGCCAAATCCGACATTATTGCGCGGATTGAGTTCGCCATAACGCCAAAAGCGCCCGATTGTGATCACGCGCTTCGCAGTTTCCGAGCCTTGTTCGAGTAAAATGCAGGGAATGCCCCGCTCGCCGAGCCTCAACGCCGCAAAGAGCCCGGCGGGCCCGGCACCAATAATCACCACCGGCTTATCGCTAAACTTCACCTTGTCGACGTTAATACGTGCGCGTTCGACTTTCTCGCCTTTGTCAAAAACCTCGACCGAATACACGAAATGCGGGGAATGACGTTGGCGCGCGTCCACGCTTTGGCGAAGAATGCGAAAGTCGGCATATCCGGGCGCCAACCACGCCAAATGCTCCTCGAGCGACTGATCGAGGCCTAATTTTATATTGCGCAGGGTGCGACTCATGGACTCTGTTCTAGCGACCTTCTAAATTGGCCGCAATGAATCGTTTGCAAACTCTATTTATGGCGTGGATTTTCCCCTGGGTGCCCAAGCGGCTTTTGGGCCGAGGGGTAGGGGTCTTGATGCGCATTCCGTTCCCCGGATTCTTGTCCGGTCCGTTAATTTGGGTCTTTGCCCGGATATTCGGAATTCGGACGGCGGACGCCGAAAAGCCCCTCCATGCGTATCACAGCTTCGATGCATTTTTTACCCGCCGCCTGAAACCCGGACTGCGTCCGATCGGCGGACCGGTCGTCCATCCGGTCGACGGACGCCTCACCCAACAAGGGGTGATTCAGGGGGGTGAGTTGATTCAAGCGAAGGGCTGGAACTATTCTCTGGCAGAATTCTTGGGCGACCCTGAGCTGGCCAAAACTTATGAGGGCGGCACCTTTTTGACCTACTATCTTTGCCCAGCTGACTATCACCGGGTTCATGCGCCGACCTCCGGTGAGCTAGTTACTGCGCGCCACATTCCCGGACTACTTTGGCCGGTTAACGAGTGGAGCGTGCATAATATTCGCCGCCTATTCAATCTCAACGAACGTGTGATTTTGAATTTCGAGTCACCGCGCGGTCGCTGGAGTGAAGTCCTGGTCGGCGCGACCAATGTTGGTCACATCACGATCTCCATGGACCCCTCTATTACCACCAATCGCTGGATGTGGCATGAGCCCACTGACCGCCAGTATACCCCGCCGATTCCGGTTGCGGCTGGCAGCGAAGTGGGCATGTTTCATTTGGGCAGTACGGTGATCTGTCTATTCGAGAAAAATTTCGGTATTCAGTCCCCAGGCCGCGAAATGCCAGTTCGAATAGGAGAAGTCTTTTAAGCGTCTACCTATGCAACCGTGACTATTGCCAGTTCGCCTTTATCAATAGTTACGGGATATTCCAAAGGATTCGGTGATGGAAAAAATCAGGTCGGAATGTCCATATCCGGAGGCGTACTGCCCTATAGTTTTTCATTTAACTCCTGTGTTCCTAGCCAGTTTTCCCAAGTTGCTCCGGGAACCACTGACTACACTTACAAATATTCGCCGTATTACGAGGTGTGTACGATAACAGTCACCGACTCTGTTGGAGCGACAGCCTCAACCACTATCTACTCAGCCGTGGGAGGAACCGGTTACCTCTATCTTCTCTACGACTATCTGCTCTATCGCACTCCTGCTGTTGCAGAAACTTCCTCTTGGAACTTAGCCGTCGCCGCCTCTAATATCTCCTGCTCGCAACTCGCCGCAGACTTTTTGAGCTCAACCGAATTTGCCGCGAAGGCAAGCCAAATGAATCAGGCGATCTTTGTCGTCTCACTTTATTTAGCTCTTCTGGACCGACAGCCTGATCCAAGTTCGAGCGGTCTGATAGATGCCCTTAACAGCGGGACGCTTACCCGCAGTCAGGTTGCTGATATCTTCTTGCAGTCATCCGAGTTTAGCCAGGACTGCATTAACCTATACGGATTCGCTGGAGGCGCTGGAACTTATTCGGGACTGACGATCCCTTAAAACAAAATTGCAGGGCCATAATTATGGCTTTAGCTAATTTGCCCTTGTGAGATGCGTCCACAAGGGCATTTGCCTTAATGCCGCGGAGTTAGAAGCATGTCGCAGGCGCGCATATGATTTTGCGTGGTATGGATGAGATACCGAGATTTGAGTCCGAGCGCACGACGCCAGAGCCGGAAAGCCAAGCGCGAAGTGAGGGAGTCATTTGCTTTTGCCGCTTCACCCATTGGTAGGCTCGAGTTGGCATAATGTTCAACGAGACTCGCGAAAGTTTCGCGGGCCTCTGCAGATTCACCGAAAGCTTTCAAATCTTGCATGAGTCGGAGGGCAAAGCGTTGTGCCACTGGGTCGGGAGTGTAGGCAGATATCGGTTCCCACCTGCCGTCGACGAGTGCGTAGTCGGTTGAGCGTCGACCGAAATGGGGCAACTCCTGAAAGGCCAGAATAATGTCCTCTCGGTTAACTCCGGCGGGAAAGTTTTCCCAGAACGCAAGGCTCATGGGAATTTCAGGACTGCGAGAACACAAGAGATGAGCGCGAATTCGTGACTTGGTCTCTGGCGAGACAAACTTGCGGATCTCGTCTACAATTGATCCTAAGAATGCTGAATCAACTGCAACCACTTCTTGATTTGCTAACGCTGAGTTGTCAATTCCTTCTTGTTTTAAGTAGGCGGCAAGATTTGATGAATGGCGACTGTCGCGACTTACATTCAGTAAACCGATGTTGGGAATTTCCAGAACCTTTGCAAGGTCGTAAAGATATTCAGCGTCGCGAGCGAGAAAAATCAAACGGTTGTTGGGATAGACAGCCACGGCTTCAGCAAGTGCATGCAGCATAGAAATTTTAAATTGAGCCCAATAGGGGGGATAATAGGCTGGATTCATGGGTTGCGCTGTCAGCGTTTCGATAGGCGGCCTATTGATGAGCTTCGGGTCTGGTTGGAGATCGAAGAACTGGGCGCGAGCTGAATCTGAGAAATTCTGAGTAAGATTTGCGGTGGAAAGCTGGCTCAGGTCATTTTGAGCGAGGAGGTAACGAGCTGTAAATCCACGATACCGGTAATAGGAATAGTTGTTCCACTCACCAAAAAGAACATACTTTCGTGACGCCCCTTTGCCTCGCGTTAGGATGAAACGCGATTCGGGTAACATGTCGGCAAGCAGATCACTGGCGATTTGCGGAGTTGAATTTTCCCCGGTGTAATGGGGTAGCCATGCCGAGCTTAAATCGGCGACGGAAATTTTGGTTTGTGCATTCTGAAGCGCGGAATGCATATTAGCTCGGAAACTGGCGTCGGCAACATTTCCGACGACGGCCGTGGCGCGATCAAGGTCGACCGCACCCTTTACGCGTGCGAAGCTTTTAGGATCGTTGGCGTAGTGTACCGGTCCCAATTTTTCGATTGTCGCCTGAAATTTATTTTGTTCCCTTACCTTGGAATTCCAGAATTCGAAGCTCTGGGCATCTTTGAGTTCACTAACATAGCCAACATCGAATCCAATCTTGCCTGCTCGTTCCTGCCATTCTGTAGGGCTGGCGTGATAGCGAAGGTGGGTGTAGTCCTCAAGGTCTTTGGCAAGACGGATTAAGGCCAAATTTATCTTGTTATATCGGACCACAACCTCGTCAAAATCCACCATAATCAGGTGGGTTGCGCCCTCACACATTACGAAGTCGATGTAGGCTCGCTCGCTACCTACCGCAAGAACCGCGCCCTCTGGGCAATTGTTAAATAGGCTAGTGCCGTCCGTAGGACTGAGTTCATTGGGGATAAGAAAACGGCCCGATTGGACGGAGGGACCTGAATAGGCAATAGGCAGAGGCCGGGCCCAAGCCAGGTCACCAAGGAGTCCGCAAAAAGCTAGCAATAATAAGGAGCGATACATTTTCAACCTGAATCAGCAAGACCGGTTCCAGCTAAGCGCTAAATGACCCTGGCTCTAGTGACTAAAACGTCTACACGCGCGAGCAAAAAATGACCGTCGAGGGCCTCAGTTAAGTGGCGTAAAAATTCGTGAGCCCCTATGAGGCCCTAGGTTTGCAAATGATCTAATAGATGAAGGGTTGGTGTGCATAGCGTGGTTCGACTTATAAGTCAGTTTATCAACTGTAAGTACATCGCTTTGATGACTATGGCTGTGACGGTTTTTGGCACAGCTGTAAGTTCTGCGGCGCCGCTGACCGTCGAGGCCATCGCCGGGGCAAAGAAAATTGGCCTTTTTCCCGGCACTTTTGATCCAATTACTCCTGGTCATATTCAAATTGCGGAAGATGCTGCAAAAAAATTCGGGCTGGATCTTGTCATCCTAATGCCGAATATTTCCACCTGGCATAAGATTCCTTTGCCGCTTGAAGAGCGGCTAAAGATGATCACGATTGTTGCCAATGAGTCTAAAGTTGTTCAATACCCTGAGACGGATGCGCCTCGAGAAGCATTCGCAGCCGACACGAGTTATGTTGACAACAGTTTTGCCACATTCATTCGTTCGGTAAATCCCAATGCATCTCTCTACGCCATACTGGGCGAAGATATTGCGGAGCGAGCATTATCTATTTTGCTGTTAAAACATAAATTGAATCCGGATTTTTGGCTTGTTGCTTGCCGAACTGACGGCGCTTGCAAACCTCCTCCGTTGGTTGGTGTCGACAAAGTCGGATACTTGAATGGCTTTGCAAACATCTCCTCTTCACAGGCGCGCGATTTTTTGCGATCCAACCCGCAGCTTTACTTTTCGGATAACTCAGATGGTACGGACCTATCGCCAAGTTTGGATCCGCGTCTGGCCCAATACATTTTGGAGCGAGGCCTTTATTTGGACAATTCGGGGTCAAATCGAGTGCCGCTGCCGAAACGGATTAAGAATTTTGTTACCAATATCATCAAGAACCAATTAATTCGCTGGAATCTATATGAGGATTTTAAAGAGCTGGCTGTTCGATTGCGGCGACAGATGACGGTTGATCCCAGTTCTGTAGATGGCCTAGATTTTGAGCCGGTTCGATATTTAGGATCCGGTCTTTCGAGCGATGCATTTTTGGTGAGAGTTGGCGGCGAGCTGATGGTGCTGAAGCTTGCAAACGGCCGTCCAAATAGCAGAGCTTCAATTCAGCGATCGATTCCGGTGCACCTTTGGGCGTTGAATAAATCGGGAATCCTGGTGCCCGAAGTGAAAGGTTATGATCCTGAGGGGCATTGGCTTCTAACATCGTTTATTGGCGGGAAAAGTTTGGCGGACTTTCTGCTTTCAGGAGAGCGGCTGAATGCCGCACAAACGCGATCGTTGCGCCGGCTGCATAGCCAAGCGTTAGATTTTCGCAAACAGCTTTTGATCAATCTCGATATTAGTGCGGACAATATCGTCCTCAATGGCGACGATGCCTACCTTATAGATCTTGGGCCTATTCCCCGATACGCATCGTTAGAAACGAATTTCTCTAAACTGTTAGACCGATGGATCAAAAAATATTCCCCTCCTTGTGATGTCAGGCTTGCGCCAGCCGTTGAATATTGAAGTACGGCGTTCTTTTTTCTGTCTAACGTGCGTTGAATATCTGACGCTTCGCTTTTGAGCGGTAAGATATATCTTAATTTTCAAGTGAGGGAGGGCGGCTACTTCCACCTTCGGCGCCGAAAGGTCTATTCCCCGTTATTCCCAATGGCCTCGACCGGACAGCCTTCCATCGCTTCCTTACATTTAGCCTCTTGATCTTCACCGTCGGGCTGCTTGATGACGAAGGCGTGACCGTCATCGGAGTGCATTCCAAAGTGATCGGGCGCGGCCAGCACGCAGGCGTCGCAGGCAATGCATTCCTTATCGACGAAGTACCGTCCAGGAATATTTTCAGGAAATTTCTTCGACTTGTCGGCCATGCGAAGGAATGTAAAGCATTAGGCGCGCGCTGTCATCTTGTCTTTTGGTCCCAAAGAGGCTAGGTCCTACCTCTATGGTTTTTGAAGACGAAGTACTGAGGCGGCGCACATTCGCCATTATCTCTCACCCAGATGCCGGTAAGACGACGATTACTGAAAAAATCCTATGGCTCGGCGGAGTGATTCGCGAGGCGGGAGAGGTGCACGGTAAATCCGGCACTAAAAAAGCGACCTCTGACTGGATGACGCTGGAACAGCAGCGTGGCGTTTCAATCACGTCCAGTGTGATGCAATTCGACTTCAAGGGTCTAAGAGTCAACTTGCTCGATACTCCGGGTCACAAAGACTTCGGCGAAGACACCTATCGCACGCTCATCGCCGCTGACTGCGCCGCCATGTTGATCGACGCGGCCAAAGGGGTCGAGGCCCAAACCAGAAAACTATACGAAGTCTGCCGTCTGAGACGCACGCCGATTTTCACTTTCGCCAACAAGATGGACCGTGAGGGAAAAGATCCGCTTGCCCTTATCGACGATGTCGAAACCACACTTGGTATCAAATGCTATCCAGTGACCTGGCCAATCGGAATCGGCGATCGCTTCAAAGGACTCTATCACCGCTTACGCAAAGAACTCCTGCTCTATGAAAAGGGCCGGGTTGAGGCCGAGGTCGTAAAAGTTGACGGTTGGAATGACCCCAAAATCCTAGAACGTGTCGGCGAGGAACTCTTCAAGCAAATGCAAGAAGAGATGGAGCTCCTCGAGGTCGCCATCGGTGATTTTGAACAACAGGAGTTTATCGAAGGCAAAGTTTCGCCCATGACGTTCGGCAGCGCCAAGCATAACTGGGGCGTTGATTTATTCCTCGAGCTGTTTGCCGATTACGCGCCGCCGCCGATGCCTCGCAAGAGCAGCATTGGCGAAATCAAACCAACCGACAAAAATTTCTCGGGTTTCGTTTTTAAAATTCAGGCAAATATGGATCGCAAGCATCGTGATCGCGTGGCGTTCCTCAGAATTTGTTCGGGAACTTTTGAGCGTGGCATGAAAGTGCGGCACCCACGCTTGGATCGTGAACTCAGACTCTCTTACGCCAATCAATTCCTCGCACGTGAGCGGGAAACGATTGATCTTGCTTTCGCAGGCGACATCGTAGGCATTATCGATACAGGTTATTTTAAAATCGGCGACACCATCGTGTGGGGCAAAGACCTTGAATTTGAGCCCATCCCACGCTTTTCGCCCGAAATTTTTGGGCGGCTCAGCATTAAAGACCCGCTTAAGCGTAAAACTCTGCAAAAAGGCGTTCAGCAGCTGGCTGAAGAGGGCACGATTCAAATGCTCTATGACCCCCAAATCGGCAAACAAGATCCGATCGTTGGGGTGGTGGGAGAGCTGCAATTCGACGTGCTACTTTTCCGATTAAATGACGAATATCAATTGGATGTGCGCCTGGATCGCTTGCCGTTTACCGTGGCGCGATGGCCGTTTGGCAAAGACGGTCAGCCGGTTAAAGAGGCGCTTAAGGGTGGAAGTCGCCTCTATCTTGACGAAGACGAGCGCCCCGTGGTGCTGCTTGAGAAGGAATGGGACCTCAATTGGCTCAAGAAAGAAAATCCTGACGTTGAGTTTCGCGTAACACAGCGCTAGGCTGAGGGACGCATGAATATACCCTCTTCGGCCCTAGTCATAGGCGTTGCCGGGGGCAGCGGGTCGGGAAAGACGACTTTCGCGCGCACCTTGCAAGCCAATCTCGGTGACGGATTTTGCGGAATGATTTCGCAGGACTCCTATTATCGTGACATGCACCGCTACTTCGATCGCGATGGGGGAAGTGTAAACTTCGATCATCCCGATTCGATCGAGTTCGAGTTGATGGTTCGCCACCTGCGAACGCTGAAAGCCGGCGAAGACATTGCGATTCCGCTTTACGAATTTTCCAGCCACCGCCGTTTGACCGACGAGCGTTATTTTCAATGTCGGCCGGTGATCATCATCGACGGCACTTTGCTACTGACCCAGAGCGAATTGCGCGACCTCTTCGACTTTTCCTACTTTATCGAAACTCAGGAAGACCTGCGTTTTCGCCGCCGCCTCGAGCGCGACGTGCGCGAGCGTGGACGGACAGCTGAAGGTGTGAAAGAGCAGTTTTTCAATCACGTCAAACCCATGCATGATCTGTTCGTCGAACCCTCGCGCAAGTTCGCCAATCGCATCGTGTCTGGCGAACGCAGCTTTGGGCCAGTCATCAATGAAATCGTTTTTGGATTGAAGTCATCAAATGAGGTAACAGCTTGAGAGTCTTGGTTCTGATTCTAGTCCTGGCGAACGTTGCTTGTAATTCCGCTAAAAAAAATGACAGTCAGCCGAGCGATAAAGAGAGCAGTGCCTTCTCAGGCGGCATGCAGGGCATGGCCTCTGACGTGCAAAAGCTTCTGCCGTATATTTACGATCGCGAGGCCTTTCATGATCCGAAGAACCACGAAGAGATTCACAAGGATCTCCAGCAATTCGTGCAGGTCGCTCACCACATCAAGCCCGAAACCGGAAAAAAGTTTCTAGGTGACGATTTGCTGGTTGAGTACTCGCTGAGCAGCTTGAACGACGATCTGGGCCGCGCCTTGCACAGCTTTGAGGCTGGGCAATTGGAATATTCGCGCTCGGTCACCAAGGCGAGCCTGAGTTATTGCTTCCAATGTCACTCGGTCGCGCAAGAGGGCAAATCTGCCGCCTGGGACCTCGATAAACTTGAGAATTTATCTTTGGCTCCGCTCGAGCGCGCCGATCTTTTGGTCGCGACCCGCAAATACGACAAGGCGTTGAGTTTTATGGAAAGCCAGCTGAACTCGGCTGATTTTCTTAAAAACTACGCCTTCGATTTTGAATCGATGTTGCGGCGTTATCTGGCGCTGATTATTCGCGTGGAAAATAACCCGCGCCGCGCACTTAACGAGCTTAACAAGATTCTCGATCATGGTGACACTCCCCACTACATCGCCGAACAAGCTGATGGTTGGCGCCAGTCTTTAAAATCATGGAAGAAGGAAAAAAAGCACGAGTTAAAAACCCCGAAAGCCATTTTTGACGAAGTCGAGCGACGCTTCAAAAAGGCCGAGGGCATTCAGCATTACGAAAAAGATCACGCCGGAGATGTGGAGTTTTTGCGCGCCACGGCTATTTTGCACGAAGGTTTAAAAGTAATTAAGAAGCCCGCCGATGAAGCTCAAGCGCTCTATTTGCTGGGCCGCGCCTATGAAGTGCTCGACGAATTGGGATCGTGGAATTTGCATGAGACTTATTATGAGGCCTGCGTCGAAAAAGCGCCCAAAGATCCGATTGCGAAACGTTGCTATAGCCGTCTAGAAGCGAGCCTTTATATGGGGTATTCGGGTAGTTCCGGCACGCACTTGCCTCCGGAAGAAAAAGAACGGCTAAAACGCTTAAAAGATAAGCTTTAAACGTTGCATCACATAACTTTTATTTTTGCCTTCGCTTAGACGAATGTCTAGCATGGGGGCTCAAACAAACGAACATCTCATCTTAGTTAATAAGGAGGATTGAAAATGTTCAAAATGATTCTCGCGACTATCGTTGCTTTGGGTTTCTCGGCTGCTTTTGCTCAAGATGCTGGCGCTCCTGCTGGTGGCGCTCCCGCTGGTGGTGCTGACAAGAAAATGGACGCTCCTGCTGGTGGCGACAAGAAAATGGACGCCCACAAAATGGACCATGGTAAAAAGCACGACAAGAAAAAGAAAAAAGACGATAAAAAAGACTAATCCACTCAGTCAGAGTGTTTTAAGTTCCGGAAAAAAGGGGTTTCTAGACCCCTTTTTTCTTTTTAAAGCAGGTATACTGATCGGGTTTAATTAAACCCGGGCCCAGAATGAAAAAAGGCGGAAAAAAGCTGATCGGATGGCGCGAGACAATCGGTCTCCCTGAGCTTGGTATTAAAGCCATCAAAGTCAAAGTCGACACGGGCGCCGCCACCTCTGCGATTCACGCCACCAAAATTCGCTATCTAGAAAAATTTGCGGGTGACGAAACATGGGTTTCGTTTTTGGTACACATTGGGGACCACAAAACCAAGCGAGTACGCGCGCCATTGGTTGAGCAGCGTAAAGTTAAGAGCTCCATGGGCCATGCGAGCATCCGCCCTGTTATTCGTACGGTGATCGAATTAGGCCATGAGCAATGGCCGATCGAGATCACTTTGGTCAATCGCGACCCCATGGGTTTTCGCATGTTGCTCGGGCGTCGTGCGGTTAAAAGTCGCTTCTTGATTCATCCTTCGCGCAGTTTTATTCAATCTCAACCTACGGAAGATTTATGAAGATCGGCATCCTGTCACAGAACTCGGCCCTCTACTCAACCTCACGTCTTGTTGAAGCCGCCGAAAAACGCAAGCATCAAGTGCAGGTCATCGACCCTTTGCTCTGTTACATGGACATCACCTCTCATCGTCCGACCGTATACTACCGCAATCGCAAGCTCGATGACTTTGATGCCATCATTCCTCGCGTCGGCGCTTCGGTTACCTTTTATGCAACAGCAGTTCTTCGCCAATTTGAAATGATGGGTGTTTATTGCTTGAACGAGTCGGTCGCCATCTCGCGCTCGCGCGATAAACTGCGCGCTTTGCAATTGCTCGCGCGTAAGGGGATCGGCATGCCCGTCACTGGCTTTGCCCATTCCACCAAGATGTCAAACGAAGTGATCAAGTTAGTCGGTGGTGCGCCACTGGTGATCAAATTGCTCGAAGGAACACAGGGCAAGGGCGTAGTACTCGCCGAAACCCAACAGGCTGCCGAGAGCGTGATCGATGCGTTTCGTGATCTCGACGAGTATTTTTTGGTCCAAGAATTTATTAAGGAAGCCGATGGCGCCGATATCCGCTGCTTCGTGGTCGGGGGGAAAGTGGTCGCCAGTATGATGCGTAAAGCGAAGGCCGGCGACTTCCGTTCAAATCTCCATCGTGGGGGCACGGCAACCACGGTCAAGCTCACACCTGAAGAACGCAAAACCGCCACCCGCGCCGCTGACGCCGTGGGCCTCAACGTCGCCGGCGTGGATATCCTGCGCTCGAAGCACGGCCCCTTGGTCATTGAAGTGAACTCCTCGCCGGGTCTAGAGGGTATTGAAAAATCGACTGGGCTTGATGTGGCCGGAATGGTGATTGAACACATCGAGAAAGATCATAAAAAACCTCACAAGAACAGAACCAAGGGCAAAGGATGAGCTGGAACAACGCCCATGAGGCCTTACGCAAGTTAGAAAATGCCAAGCTCCCGCATTGGGAAAATTACTACGGCTTTTACAATAGCTGGCTCGGCGGCTACTTCCGCGAACCGTGGGCCGCGCTTTTGCCGCTCGACGATCACGGCTTCCACCGGGGCGACGCGGTTTTTGAAGCAGGGCGCATTTACCATCGCGCTTTTTTCGATCTCGGTTCGCATCTAAAACGCTTGCAAACTTCCGCCCGCGCGATCGGCATGGAGTTGCCAAAGTCTCTCGATGAAATCGAAGCGATTTGCGTGAAGCTGGCACAACTCTGCAATGTCGATCATGGGGCCCTAAGGCTTTACGTCAGTCGCGGACCGGGCAGTTTTTCGCCAAGTCCGAGCGACGTGATCGGCCATCAAATCTATGCCGCCATCACCAAGCTGAAACCACCGTCAGACACCGCTTACGAAAGCGGAGTGCGGGCTATGTTCAGCACTATTCCCGCCAAAGAACCGTTCTGGAGCCAAATCAAATCCTGCAATTACCTGCAAAATGTGTTGATGAAACAAGAATGCAATAAGAAGGGCGTCGACTACGCGATTTGCCTTAACGAGCAGGAGGAGCTCTGCGAAGGCTCCACTGAAAACATGATGATTATCACTCAGGATCTACATTTGATCGTGCCGAAGTTTGACTACACCTTAAGCGGTACCACCGTGATGCAAGTTATGAAGATCGCCGAAGCCAGTGGTAAAGTGAAATCCGTAAGTTTTGGCAATTTGCATCGTGAAGATCTCAAGCGCGCGCGCGAGGCGGCCTTGGTCGGCACCACGCTCGCGGTTTTGCCACTCACTGAGATCGAAGGAACTAAAATCGGTAGCGGTAAAGCGGGCGAAATTTGCCGGTGGCTAAACGGCGAATTGCTCTCCAAGATGCGCGACGATGAGACGTTGCGAACAAAGTTCTAAGGCCCTACATCGTCGGCGTCTCATTATCCCACACAAATGTGGTCGCCGACTGTGGTGGCACGTCATACTCGAATGAATTGCAGGCATCCACTTGCAGGCGAATGGTTTTAACGATGTCGCTGCCGTTCCAAAGCATGGCACTCATGGCTCCATCGGCATTCGCGAAAGCCACGGCTTGCAAATCGGCGTCGCCCCCCTCAAGCTCGACACGCTCGCTGTTGCGCAAGAAGCGGCTGAAATGTGCGAGCGCATAATATTCAGGCGAGTAGTTCAAGGTGGGTTCGGCCTCAGAAAAGTCAGTCGTCATCAAGCCCGCACAGCCATAGCAGCCGTGATCGTGAACGCCACCCGTTTGATCCAAACATAAATTCCACGCCATCGCGCCGACGCTGCCCAAAGTTATGGGACCAAGCACATAGCCCTCCATCCACTCTTTGAATAGATCTTGTGGCTCGTCATCGAGCATGCTGGCGCACTCGGTTTGAAACATCGGCAGCTCTGGGTGGTGATTCAATGACATTTGCGTGTAGTCGCCACTGTAACAGTGGTAGGCCGTGCCGCGCACACTGGCGCGGACCACGTCGTCATCCAGAATCGTGTTGATGTCATTGAATTGATCGTAGTTGTGATCCAGCACGAGGATGCCGACCGCGACCGATGCACGCTTGAGCTCAGGAACTAAGTAGTTGCGGATAAAGTCGCGCTGTTCGGAGGGGGTCATTCCCATACTCGGGTAGTCGCCGGTTGACCAACCCGGTTCGTTTTGAATGCTCATGGTGTCGATATGTAAGCCAAGGCCGCGCAGCTCCCGAATGACTCGTACTAAATAGCGGGCATAATCGGCATAATGCTCGTGGGCCAGTCCCCCCCCCGCGCAGATTGTGTGAGGTTTTCATCCAGGCCGGAGCGGTCCACGGTGAAATCATGATTTTGAGATCGGGATTGATGTGCTGAGCCGCGCCGAGAAGGTCGAAACTTTTTTGGTCGCGGCTGAGGTCAAAGTGTAACAGTTTTGGATCGGGTTCTACGGAATCGTCATAGGTGTAGGGACCTTGCACGGGATCAGCAAAGTCGCTAGCGCCTATCGGCAAGCGCACATAGTCAAAGCCTGCTCCCGTAAAGCGACTAAACAGCGAGTCCAAGGCTTGCGCACGGCGATCAGCGTCTAACTTCATCATATTGATTGCACAAGATTCGGTCATGGCTCCGCCAAAGCCCATCATCTTTTGTAAGCGATGCGCGGAGTTGAGCTTGAGCGGTACGACCCCCTCTGACAGGGTGGGAGCCCCGAATTGCAAGTCAGGTTGACGAGCCAGTGCCTCGCTTTGGCCGGCCTCAAAGTGACTGCGAAAAACTTGTATCGGAGCCGGATTGGGCGCGCAGACTTGGGCTTGGGCGGCCCACGAGAGAGATAAGATAAGCCCGTAAATGAGCATGCGATCCATACTGACTCCGTCCAATTAAGGTCGTTTTTTCAATAGCGTAGAGCGGTCCCGACAAGGCACCAAGCAATGCTGCGTCATTTGTGCTAAGAATTGACAGGCATTCAATTTTCCCACAATTTCAGGGGCGCTTTTCTACAGCACAACTCCGAGGAGAATCGAATGAGGAAATTGTTTCGTCATCTAAGCCACTATTTATGGGCCGTGCCGCTCATGATGTCGCTTCCAGCTTTCGCCAGTGAAGCGGACTTGAAATTGCCTGATCTCAGTTTGCCTATCAATATCTTTGGCAGCAGCGTCTCGGGCACTTCGATTCTTTATGCTGGGATCTTGGTTACGGTGCTTGGAATGTTTTTTGGATTCATTGAGTTCATTCGCATCAAGAACCTACCCGTGCATAAAAAGATGTTGGCAATTTCTGATCTGATTTATGAAACCTGCAAAACTTACCTCCTGCAACAAGGTAAATTCCTGATCGGCCTGCAAATTTTGATTGGCGGCGCGATGGTTTATTACTTCCTCGTTTTGCGTGGAATGGAAGCTGGCAACGTCGCACTTATCTTGCTGTGGTCGGTGTTAGGAATCTTGGGTTCTTATACGGTCGCTTGGTTCGGGATTCGCATTAACACTTTTGCGAATTCACGGACCGCCTTTGCTTCATTGAGAGGTGGCAATGGCTGGGACATTATGGACATCCCGCTGCGCGCAGGTATGTCGATCGGTGTACTCTTGATCTGTATTGAGCTGGTGATGATGTTGATCATCTTGCTCTTTGTTCCTGCCGAACTCGCGGGAAGCTGCTTTATCGGTTTCGCCATCGGCGAGTCGATGGGCGCTTCGGTGTTGCGTGTGGCTGGCGGTATCTTCACTAAGATCGCCGATATCGGTTCTGATTTAATGAAAATCGTGTTCAACATTAAGGAAGATGACGCTCGCAATCCCGGTGTGATCGCTGACTGTACGGGTGACAATGCCGGCGATTCGGTTGGCCCGACAGCTGACGGTTTTGAAACTTACGGTGTGACCGGTGTGGCTTTGATCACTTTCATCATCCTGGCTGTGGGTATGATGGCTAGCCCCGATGGCAAATTGTCGGTGCGTGAAGGCGGCTCGGCCTTGCAAGCGACGATGATCGTGTGGATCTTCGCAATGCGCATCTTGATGGTTATCACTTCGATCGTGTCTTATTTTTTCAATCGCGTGGTTACCACGGCGATGTTTAAAAATTCTAAGAAATTCAATTTTGAAGCTCCGTTGACCGTTTTGGTGTGGTTGACTTCAATTGTCTCCATTATCGTGACCTTCGTCGTGTCGAACGCCATGCTCGGCAATATGGCCGACGGTATGTGGTGGAAGCTTTCGTTAATTATTTCCTGCGGAACTTTGGCTGGAGCTTTGATTCCTGAGCTCACGAAGGTTTTCACTAGTTCGCATTCACGTCACGTGGCTGAAATCGTGAATTCGTCGCGCGAGGGCGGAGCTTCACTCACGATTCTTTCTGGCTTGGTCGCTGGTAACTTTGCGGCGTTCTGGAAAGGTTTGACGATGGTCATTTTGATGGCCGTTGCGTACTACACATCGACGCTGGGCCTTGATGCGATCATGGTCTTTCCGTCGGTATTTGCCTTCGGGTTATTGGCGTTCGGTTTCTTGGGCATGGGCCCTGTAACCATCGCGGTCGACTCTTATGGTCCCGTCACTGATAATGCTCAATCGGTGTTCGAGCTGGCGCAGATTGATCAAGTTAAGCCCGCGGACTTTCAGCGCGATCACGGCTTTACTCCTGATTATGAGCGCGGCAAACATTTGCTTGAAGAAAACGATTCAGCCGGTAACACGTTCAAAGCTACGGCTAAGCCGGTGTTGATCGGTACGGCGGTGATCGGTGCGACCACGATGATTTTCTCGATTATCTTACTCTTGAACCTTAAACTCGACTTGCTCGATGCGCGCGTGCTCTTAGGTATGATTACCGGCGGTGCGGTGATTTACTGGTTCACTGGTGCTTCGACTCAAGCGGTGACCACCGGTGCCTACCGTGCGGTTGAGTACATCAAAAAGAATATTCGGCTCGACACCGTCGAGGCTGCGTCAATTGAGAAGTCGAAAGAAGTCGTGCGCATTTGTACCCAGTACGCTCAAGCCGGGATGTTGAATATCTTCGGCGTGATCTTCTGCTTTACGCTTGCCTTCGCGTGTTTCGACCCTACCTTCTTTGCGGCATACTTGATCTCGATTGCGATCTTCGGTTTGTACCAAGCTATGTTTATGGCCAATGCTGGTGGCGCTTGGGATAATGCGAAGAAATATGTCGAAGTCGATTTGCGTGAAAAGGGCACTCCTCTGCATGCCGCCACTGTGGTTGGCGACACGGTCGGTGACCCCTTCAAAGATACCTCGAGCGTGGCCTTGAATCCGATCATCAAGTTCACAACTTTGTTCGGTCTATTGGCTGTGGAAATCGCGGTGAAATCTGCGGACGTAGCTCACTGGATTGGTGGGGTATTGTTCTTGGTCGGCTTGTTCTTCGTATGGCGCTCGTTCTACGGAATGAGTATTCGCCGCTAAGATTTGTTGCTCTGGAAATGTATTGGCCCATCGTCGTTTGGCGATGGGATTTGATCTCTGACTTTGACATTGTCTGGGCCGCCGTCGCCATCCAGCTGTTTGTACAGCTGTTCGGCTGCATCACCGGTAATGAGGATAGAAGCATTGGGTGAATCGAAAATCGGATCGACGCCCACTTGACCATCTGAATTTTGAACGGTGGCGCCCACAAGGCTCGCCGAAACTGCTAAAGATAAATAGATTAAGAATTTCATATTGCCTCCCCGATGCGGCTTAATACCTGAGCCGCGCGATCTTGGGCATGCAATCTCAAATATTGGATTTTGTTCATGGTCATGGCTGGGACTTATCGCCTAAAGCGACACAGCTAATCGTCGTCGCAAAAGGGCCCATCTCTAAATTAGATAAGTACCGTCTAATCATTCTAATTTTCAAAAGTTAAGGTTTCAGGCAAATTACGCCCGAGCTGCTGACTCTTACACTGGAGAAAAACGTGTTTAAAGCAATTCTGACCCTAAGTTTACTGGCGCCGATGATGGCGATGGCCGATACCGCTGGCGACCTTGCGCGCATTCGCCCACTCTTGCCGACGGGAACTGACGTGGCACAACTTCAAGCTGCACTTTTACAAGGCTCGAGCGAAGCTGACGCCGAAAAATTGGCCTCAGAGAACTACCTCCTGCGCGATATCAACGGTGATGGTTTAGAAGATTTGTTGGTGATCGCTGAGGTCAATCCCAGCCTTGAAAACCGGCAGACCAATCAACCTTGCGCGCCTCTCGACGAATTCAATTGCAAGATTGTCTACGGCCAACGTTCGTTGCTGTTCTTTCTTGGTCAACGTGACGGTAGTCTGAAGCTCGAATTTGCTAACTCCAAGATGGTTTTGAATGGCGATGAAGGCGGTGCTATAGGCGATCCGTTGAGTGGCTTTATGGTCCGCAAAAATGGCGGTATCGCTTTACTCGCATGTGGTGGATCAGCATGGCGCTGGAGCTATACCGACGTGATGGACTTTCGCAATGGCGATCTTTATGTGGTCGGTCAAGATTCTTATGTAGGATGGACGGGCGATCTCCGTTCCGACACCAAATCCATCGACCTAATCACAGGACAAGTTGTTGAGACACATCAGAAGAATGGGAATTCTCCTATTCAAACCAAGAGATACAATGTGGCTGTTAAGCCTCTGGTGAGAGTAGCAGATTATCAAGGGCAGAGTCCGAATTGATCTTTGCGGGGAATCTGATGTGCTGGCCCGAGTGAATAGCTCGGGCTTTTTTACGTGCAGGGGCCGCCTCTGTTTCAAGGCGAGACAGCACTCATTGCGTCATCGAAAAAATCATTAAGTCCAAAGTCCTAAGCGACGATCAGACTATATATGCGATCGTCCCTGATCCTATTTTTCTTATTTACTGTCGCGCAGGCACGCGCCCTCGATTTTGAGAAGCTCGAGCAGGGCGTGGTGAAAATCGAGTTCTCGATCTATGGAATTCCCATCGCTCATGGCTCCGGATTTTTCATCAATCGCCAAGGGATGATTCTAACCAATCGCCACGTCATGATGCCCTATTTCGAAGGACTGCCAACCACCACCATCACCGTTCGCACCCGTGCCGGAAAAAGCTTCGTTGGCGATCAGGTCAAACTCTATGGTTGCGCCGACAATCCGCAATTGGATGCTTGCCTCCTCCAAGTGACGACTTTACCCGATTACGTTTTCGCTATCCGCGATGAGCCTATGAAGAAGGGCCTAAAGGTCTTTGAGATCGGCCATCCCTTGGGATTCGACTGGACACTTTCAAATGGAATTGTTTCGGGCTATCAGGATGTAGAATTTGTAAAATTGGTGACTCCCACGCCGAGCGCAAAAAAAGTTCACATGCTGCAAACGACTTCGCCCACCAGTCCCGGCAATAGCGGCGGACCAGTCTTTGATGAAAATGGCAAAGTCGCGGGCATGATGACCTATACTTTCGGACGAGACCTGGGCGGGCAAAACTTGAACTTTGCGGTGTCGGCCCAGGAGCTTAATACGTTTGTGGCTGAAAGATCTAAGGGCAAACTTTTTGTGCTTTCCGAGCTGCGCAAAAAGATCAACCAAGAAGAATCAGAAATTTCAGAAAAGAAACTAAAGAAAGTCATGGAACCAGGAGTGATCACTTGGGTGAGCGCCAATGTTAAATTTGGCGATAAAGAATATGAAATGTCAGTTCCAAAGGGGGCCTGTGTTCCCCCTAATCCCAAATCAAATCCATCCGGCTTAGCGCTGGTGTGCTTGGGAATGGTAGTTCGCTTTATGGTCACGTCACTGACTTGGCCATGGGTAGAGACTCTCCAGCCAAATTCAGCTTCACCTGTTGTTCCGGGATGTTTTGCCAACACAAAGGCATAACAAGCTTGAATTTTATCTTGGTTAACATTTACCACTTTCATAATTTGCTCGTCGCTCAACGAGCCAGTGGATGCCGGCGCTCTCATATCGGT
>Ga0207055_1063_pt1 | contig 21319 bp, 24 predicted proteins | sample Alteio_BWMinCont_57_FD_153293 | JGI IMG/M metagenome (GOLD analysis project Ga0207055, IMG submission 153293) | Enriched cells from forest soil in Barre Woods Harvard Forest LTER site, Petersham, Massachusetts, United States -... | ecosystem: Environmental > Terrestrial > Soil > Temperate forest >...
CTTTCCTTGAACTGAGGGGGAAACTGCCCCTCAGTCTAGTCAGCTTCTTGCCCTTCCTTTCTCTCTTATGGTCGCAGTCCAAGGAGCCATGCTATGTCTCGAGGTCTCAAGGTCCTTTGGTAATTTTCCGAATTTTCGTCCCTTTCCAGAATGGTTCCTAGAAGAGATTCGTAGAACGGCAGGGCTCCGAGCATCGGCTAGCGCATGGCCTAGCGCCCGAGGCGATTGAAGAATTTCTGGCGGAGTCAGCCGCGTTGATCGAGCCGGATCACGATGTTGCCGTTCGCATCGCGAAGTGGCACTTTCCGGTGGTGGAACATCCAGCGGTATTCTCCATTCGCGCTGCGGACGCGAGTTTCGTATTCGAAGACATCTCCAGTCGCGAGGCAGGCTCGCCACTTGGCCACAATCCCCTCAACGTCCTCAGGGTGAACGACAGCCGTCCAATTCCAGCCAGTCACTTTGTCCAAAGTGATGCCCAGGTATTCCAGCCAAGGTTTATTGAAGTAATCGGGGTAACCGTCGGGCCTGGCTGTGTGAATCAGCGCAGGAATCGAGTCAACAAGGAGTTGAGCATTCAAACGCTCGGATCCCTGTTCTGAGGAGGCCATGGCGAGCATGATACACCCGACGATTCCACATATCGACAAGAGTCGAAACATTGCGCCGATGCTCCCCAATAGGTCGGTTTAAGTCTACTAACAGTCGGCCACGCGCTAACGGAACTTGGCCTCAAGATACAGCGAGAGCATTTTGGTGAATTCCGCCGTCACGGGCGCCCGTCGGTTTGGAGGAGCCGCGGCGATCACCGACAGAAAACCCTTTACCGTTTCCACGACGACGTTGGCAATGAGAAGAGCTTCCTCCTGTGAAAGCGTCGGTTTTTTTGCCTGAAAGGCTTGCACGAAAGCCTCTCGCAGAGTTTTTCGGGCCGCCGCGCTACGAGAAACTTTGATCGGGGCATCGCGGACGATGAAATAGGCTGGCCGTCGCTGAGAGAATTCCCTTGTCCGGTCAATCAGCGACTCGGCGAACTTGGCGGTGGTTAGGGTATGCGCGGCCTCGATCAGCGGCGCCCAGTGTTGCTCAATTTCGACGGTGTACCTGGCGCGCAGCGCCGCAGCCACTGCCATTTTGTCGGGGAACCAACGGTATAGCGCTCCGATGGAAGTCCCCGCCCGTTCAGCTACGGCCGTCATGGTCATGGCGTCGTAGCCGACTTCGACAAACAGCCGTTCCGCGGTATCCAAAAACAACTGATGCGTTCGTGCGGCCCGCTCCTGTTGGGGGGTCGGTCGATTTGGATTTGACAAACGCGAGGGCATCCTCGTATTCTATACTAGAAAAAGCGAGGCTGTCCTCGTTTTCTGGAGAAGGTTATGGAGAAAATAAAACTCGACCCCGAAACTTCCGCCCTGATTCTCATCGATCTGCAGCACGGCATTGTGGCGTTAGAAACGCGTCCTCATCCGGCATCCGCGGTCGTTGCAAAAGCAGCGACGCTTGCAGCGACATTTAGAAAGCACAGTTCGCCGGTCATCTATGTTCGCGTGGACCTAGCCAACATGCTGCGGGTTCCCACCGATCGCTCTCACGATGATCCCAAGAATCCGCCGCCCGCAATCGCTTCGGAGTTGGTTCCCGCTTCGGGAGTACAGGCGGGCGACCTTGTGGTGACCAAGCGGCACTGGGGCGCTTTTTCTGGAACCGATCTCGAAGAGAAACTCAAACGAGCGGGCGTGAAGACGGTTGTGATTGGAGGGGTAACGACCAATTACGGAGTCGAGTCAACCGCCCGTGCTGCTGCGGGCTTGGGCTTTGGCATTGTGTTCGTTGAAGACGCGACAACCAGCATTAGCGCAGAGGCGCATCGGTTCGCGTTCGAGAAGATATTTCCCATGCTGGGACGCGTTCGAAAGACTTCCGAGGTCATTGAAGCCCTTGCTTGAGGTACTCACAAGAGCGACTCGACCAGCGTCGAGGGCTGAAGAATGGCCATAGTCGCGACGCTTGGGCCAATCTGGTCAGACGAGCCAGCCACTCTGAGGCAGCATGAGCGGACTCTTTGAATTGCGCGAGGAAGTATGGGCGTAGCAATCGAAACGACAGTTGTGGAGATTCGGTCAGCCAAGGGATCGTTCGGATTCCGTTTTATGGCGCCTCTCTGCCTGGGATCGATGCTGAATCCAGTGAACTCAACGATGATCTCGACGGCGTTGGTGGCAATTGCGAGGGACTTTCAGGCCACTGTTGCCGAGACAGGGCTGCTTATCGGAGGGCTCTATATTACGAGCGCCATCGCGCAGCCAACGATGGGGCGCCTGGCTGACCGCCTCGGTGCGCGCCGTGTGTTCCTCGCGGGTCTCTATCTCGTTGCTCTGGCTGGCGCGGCGGGAACATTTGCGCCCAGTCTTCGCGCATTGATCTGGGTCCGCGTTCTCTTGGGAATCGGCACGTCGGCGGCCTATCCAACGGCGATGAGAATTCTGCGCAACCGGGCGGCACAGACACGATCTGTCGAACCGCGCATGGCGCTCGGCATTCTCTCGATGTGCGCACTCTCCACCGTGGCGATCGGAGCGGCCCTCGGCGGAATACTCACAGGCCTCGGTGGCTGGAGGATGGTCTTCACGGTGAACTTTCCTCTGGCGCTCCTCGGAATCCTGCTCGTATTTCTCTGGATTCCCGAAGATGAAGCAAAACCGGCTGGACTCCGAAAACTAGCCCAGGAAGTTGATTTTCTGGGAATCGTGCTCTTCGCGTCGTTGCTTCTGACCGGGATGTTTTTCCTGATCGGCCTTGGCCATCCAAACTGGCCGATGCTCGCCGTGTCGGTGCTGCTTGGATTTGTGCTTGTGCGTCATTCACTCCGCACGAAACAACCGTTTCTCAACATTCGCATGCTCGGGAGCAACATTCCCCTGAGCGTTACGTATCTGCGCTACGGCGCGATTAATTTGATGAATTACTGCATGTTGTACGGTTTTTCGCAATGGCTGCAAACGGGTCCGGGTTTCAGCAGCACGAAAGCCGGCCTTATCACCCTGCCCATGTCCGTCCTTGCTGCTCTCTCCGCTCTCGCTGGCGGACGGATGAAAAGCATACGTAATCCTTTGATCTTCGGAACCCTGGGTCTTCTGTTCGCCGCTGGCTGCATTGCGCTGATTACGAGCAATACCGCTGCATGGCTCCTCGTACTTTTGGTTCTGCCGTTCGGCCTTCCCCAGGGTATTTGCTCCAACGCGAATCAAGGAGCGGTCTATGTGCAGGCGCCTCACGAGGAGCTGGGAACCGCCGCCGGACTGCTGCGCACTTCTCAGTACGTTGGCGCCATGGTCGCTTCCAGTTTGTTGGGCCTGCTGTTCGGGAAGCACCCGACCGATCACGGAATGCACACGCTGGCCTGGGTCATGGTCGTCCTGAGTGCCGGTCTCGTCATTGCGACCGTCGCAGATCGCACTTTGCCCCGCGAAGCGCTTCCGAGAGAAGCGCCGCAACTTACCGTTGGAGCGTCATCATAATGCGGACGAGTGCCGTTGATCATCCTGCTGACGTACCACGCGGACGCAAGGCGGGTCGCGAGGAACTCTCCTTGGTCGAGACGATCGTGGGCTGGCGTGGCAGTTTACGAGGGATCCTCTCTCAGGTCCAAGCGGTAGCACCGACAAATACGACCGTTCTGCTTGGGGGCGAAACTGGTACTGGGAAGGAAGTCATCGCGCGCGCAATTCACGAACTCAGCCCGCGCCGCGGACGCAACTTGGTCAAGGTAAACTGCGCCGCGATGCCTGCCGGGCTGCTGGAAACCGAGTTGTTCGGGCACGAACACGGAGCGTTCACGGGTGCAATCAATTCGCATGTGGGCCGGTTTGCACTGGCGGACCACGGCACGTTGTTTCTCGATGAGATCGGCGACATGCCTCTGGAACTTCAGCCGAAAATGCTGCGTGTACTGCAGGAGCGCGAGTTCGAGGCGGTCGGCAGCACGAGCTCGACGCAGGTGGATGTCCGTGTGGTGGCAGCCACCAACCGCGATCTGCGGGAAATGGTTCGCGACCGGGAATTTCGCGAGGATTTGTATTATCGGCTCGATGCATTTCCCATCGTTTTGCCGCCGCTGCGGGAACGAAAAGCGGACATCCCCGAATTCGTGCAATATTTCGTGCATGAGTTCGCGTCATCCATGGAGAAAACTATCGAGATCATCCCCGAGAAAACCATGAGAATGCTGGTCGAACATGCGTGGCCCGGGAATATCCGCGAGTTGCAAAACTACGTCGCGCGAGGGGTGATCCTCTCGAACAACGGTGTATTCGATCCGCCCCCGCCAGAACGATGCGATCAAGAGCCACCGGAAATCGCAAATCCAACGCTTGAGGACAAAGTTCGCCACGAAATTCTAGCTGCGTGTCAGCGCGCCAACTGGAAGCTCGGGGGGCCGCGAGGGGCAGCTGCCAGACTTGGCTTGAAGCGCACCACCCTGTTTTACAAAATGAAGCGCTTTGGTATTGCGCCACCCCCGCGACCTCCCGCGTGACACGCAGGAGGTCTAACCAACTGAGCTAAGCCCCCGCAAATTCACTAAAAATGACTTCCCGCTTCTTGCACAGTCTTGCAGTGTCTTGCACTGCCTTCCACGCCCTTCGATGTGACAGGGCATCGTTCTCGACATAGCCCAATCGATGCTAGCCGTTCGGGCTTCACCCGAAGGGTCTTAACGCCCTGAGTGTAGTGCCATCCGGCCAATCGTGAAGTTGACAAACGGTTGACAAAACGGTTTTTTGAGGGAGAGCGCCGAAAAAGGGAAAAGTGAGGATCGAAGCGTATTTACTGGTGATTTGAATGGTGGGCCTGGGTGGACTTGAACCACCGACCTCGCCCTTATCAGGTGGCGTGGTTAGGTTTTACAACTACTTACAAGACCGCGGGGACTGCCAAACTACGCGGAAGTCATATAAGACGTAGCTTTTTGTGGGTTGGGTTGTGGGTTGGGTTGTGGGTTGGGAAAAGTCCACGATTGCTCCACGAAAGCTAAATCGGCCAAAAGGAACTTTACCGGTTATGGGACTTACAAATTGACGAAGACAGCGCCTTCGTTGAAGGCTTATATGCTACGCACATGATCGAATTCCTGCTTGAGATGTTGTTGGAATTGGTTGGCGAGTTCCTCTTAGAACTCGTCATGGCTGCTGTTTTGGACTTTGTTCTACGGGCGATAGCCAAGGTTTTCGAGACATTCCGTTTTGCGAATCCTGTGCTTGCCTTGGCAAGCTATGTGCTTCTGGGTGCTTTGTCGGGCGGGTTGAGTCTTCTCGTCTTTCCGCATCCCCTGGTGCACCCGTCGCGCCTCCATGGAATTAATCTGTTGGTGAGCCCTACCGCTACGGGTTTGGCAATGTCCCTAATTGGCTCAATGCTGAGCCGTCAGGACAAGAAGGTGACTCGAATTGAAAGTTTTGGTTATGGGTTTGCCTTTGCCTTCGGAATTGCTCTGATTCGCTATCTTTTTGCATCCTGATTTTTCTCAAGTTGACGATGTCTCGCTCGGCGAAGTGCTTGCAGTACGCAGTATGACGCCTGAAGGAGCGGTGCTGTGTATTGGTGGCGGTCTGAGCAGGCAACTGTGGCGGTGACGACGCAGGCGATTGAGCTCCTACCTCATCGGTGCGAGCTCGCGTGCGTCGAGATAGGAGGTTATCGCGATGGCGCTGCCCGCAGGATCCGCGAGGGCCACATAGCCGTCAGGCCGTACCAGATAAACGGCATTGCGCAGCAGGCCCGTTCGACTCACCTCGGGACTCCACGGAAAGACGCGCAGCGGCAATTTTCGCCCATCACACACTGCCCGGACCTCGGGGGCGGCGTCGCCATACACGTGGACCTGCCAGTCCACCGAAGTCAGTGGCGCGAAGTTGTCGGTATCCACGCCGCTCAAGTCCGTCTTCACCCACGGCAAACGGTCACCGCCGTGAACCGTTCCCGCTCGCCCCTCACTCAAGCTACGTCCCCGGTAGTTCACCGCTGTCTGTGAGACTGTGCGAAAGAAATAGGAAGCGCCGCACCGTCTTAAGCACGAAAAAGGTCAACATTCGCCGCTTTCGCTTGAATCGTATAGTGTCCAGGCGCAGTAATCGCAAAGTGATAGTTCAAGGCATAGGGAAAATGGACTGGTTCTATCCCCAATTTGTACACGCCATCACAATCGGCGCAGACACTACCTCCTCCACCATACCCGATTCCTTCGCCTACGCAACGAGCATGCAGGATTGCGGCCGCACTGACTCTCCCAGTCTCGTAGACGCGGTCGATTACTGCCGCGCTAGGCAGGATTGTGAGCCTTGAGGTCGATCCGCCTTCAACCTTCGGCGGATTTTGAAGAAGGGAGTACACGCCTGGAACAAGAGACGAGTAGTCTTCTTCGATTTCAATCATCTCGCCCAAGTGGAATAACCTCTGGCCGTTCTTTGTCACGAGCACAAATGACAGACCGAGCGGATTGGCGTCTATGCCGGTCTTGTCCTTCGTGTTTTGAGGGTCTTGTGGGCGTGCTACTGCTAGTAAGTCCCCCAGCAACGCGGCAATCGTAAAGCAGCGCAAGAGCGATATGCAGAGACTATAGCAAGGGAGACCGCATGGCGGCGCAGCATGCGTGCAATTATCCGAAAGGAATTTGCCCAAGTCCCGATAAGCCCTGACTGCATCTTCGACGCGTCACTGGTGCCAGAAACTTGCGTAGACAGATTTGTTGATTTTAGGACTTAGATCGAACGCCGGCCCGGCAAAAGGTTTGTATCGGAGGTTCTTGAGATTCGCGGATACGACCAGTCTAGCGATCACTATGACCTTCGTCAGGTGATCCTTGCTTCGAAGGATGCCGGGATAACACACCCAACTCTCGTGTCGGAGGCATTGGCGGCGCTCGACCAATGACTCGGCTCTGCGAAAGGCGCAAGCACATGATTAGGCTGCCCTTGACAGAAATGTCAGAACTATATATATTTCTTCTGACAAGAAGATAACCATGACGACCGTACAGGCCATCCGTAATCGAATCAATGAGATAGGAACGGGAGAGCCCTTCACTTCGACCCAATTCAACGCTCTTGGCACTCGTGCGGCCGTGGACCAGACACTCTCCCGCTTCGTGAAACAAGGTGAAATCGCCCGCATCTTCCGAGGCGTGTTTGTTCGCCCCAAAACGAGCCGTTATGTCGGCGAAGTGCTGCCCGAGCCGTCGAAAGTCGCTCAGGCCATTGCCACCGTTCACGGAGAAACGATTCAGGTACAGGGTGCGGAAGCAGCCCGTCTGCTCGGTCTTACGACTCAAATGCCGCTACAGGCTGTGTTTTACACCAGTGGTCCGAACAGAAAGCTCAAGCTCGGCAACCTGCAACTCACACTCAAACACGTCGCGCAACGAAAGCTCGCGCTGGCCGGAAAACCGTCCGGCCTCGCTCTCTCAGCACTTTGGTATCTGGGCAAAGAACAGGTCAGCACAGGCACGATCAAAACAATCCGAGCGAAGTTGACTCCCGAAGCCTTTGAGGAGTTCAGGGCGGAAACACCTGCAATGCCAGCTTGGATGGCGGACACACTGTACCGATACGAACAAGAGGGCGCACGTGCCTGAGGCTTTCGTACAACTCCCGCTCGACGAGCAAGCCAACATACTCCAAACCTGCGCTGGAAAACTCGGGCGGAGACCGGAGCACCTAGAGAAGGACGTTTGGATCTGCTGGGTGCTCCAAGCCCTCTTCACGATGCCCGGCCGCCTTCCGATGGCCCTTAAGGGTGGCACTTCTCTTTCAAAAGCCTATGGCAGCCTATTGCGCGATCCGACGATTTTCCGAGGACGTTGATGTCACGGTCGATTACAAATCCCTCGACCACAGCATCGACCCTTTCGACGCCAAGACCACGCGGACAGCCAGCGAGAAATTCACAGAACTACTCAGAACGAAACTGGCAGACCATACAAAAAATGTGATTCGGCCTCACTTCGAAAATCTTGTGGCCCACCTCGCCGAAAAACCATCTAAGCCCATTGCCATCTCTGAGGACGGCGAGAAATTATTCATTCCGTACCCATCGCGCTTCGGGTCAGGCGAAAGCGTCTTCCTTGAATTTGGAGGGCGCAACGTCATCGAGCCCGGCGAGGACCACACCCTTAAACCGTACATCGCCGCTGAAATCCCTGACATGCAGTTTCCCGAAGCCACGGTTCGCGTACTCTCCGCCTCTAGGGCTTTTTGTGAGAAAGCGACTCTGATTCACGTTGCCTGCAATCGCTCCGATCCGAAACTTGACGCCGCCCGACAGTCACGCCATTGGCATGACCTCGCGATACTGGCCGACCACAAGATCGGAGAAGCTTCCCTCGCTGACCGGGCACTCCTCGAAGATGTCGTAAAGCATAAGAGTGTTTTCTTTCGCGCCTCCTATGCCAAGTACGGCGCCTGCCTTTCGGGCGGCCTACGCTTGCTTCCGGGAACACCCTCCTCGAAGCGCTTCGAGCCGACTACGAAAAGATGATCGCCAATGGCATGTTTGAAGGCGAGCCACCCATTTTCGATTCCATCATCGCTCGTCTCGCAAAGCTCGAAAAGGAGATCAACGCACACTGAACTTCCTATAGGCATGCTACGGGAAACAAATGGTGGGCCTGGGTGGACTTGAACCACCGACCTCGCCCTTATCAGTATTGAGGTCGTTGCCTCCCGCACCTAGCAATCAGCACGAACGTTAAATCTCATCGATGAGGGATTTCTACGATAGGTGTCCGAAAGTGGGGGCGAACAGCCAGGCACGCTCCCTTCAAATTCTTTTCACATTTCACGAGGTATCTGTTATACCGATACCATGCACGAGACAAAATCAACCTTACTCGCATTTGATCAGTACCTGGCCGAGAGACGCCTTCAGTTCGATGCCGTAGTGATTGGTGGCGCCGCGCTTAATTTGCTAGGCGTTGTGGTCTCGCTTGACGAAGGATTGCGACATTCTGCGTCCGGAAATCCCGAACGAGATTGCCGAGGAGATCCGGGCCAAGGGCGGCACGCTGCAAGATAACTGGCTGAACAATGGGCCGAGTTCGCTTGCAAGTCACCTTCTGCCGCGATGGGAGGAGCGCCTCCAAACCGTTTTTGCCGGCACGGCCATTCATCTCCGTTGTCTCGGCCGAGAGGATCTGCTCTGCGCAAAACTTTTCGCCCTTTGCGATCGCGGTATAGATCTGGGAGACTGCCTCGCGCTCGCGCCGAAAATCAACGAACTGGGGAATGTGCTTCCATGGCTGGAGCGACAGGATGCTAACCCTGACTGGCCAGATCATGTTCGCGCGACGTTTGCTGATCTTCAGAGGAGGCTCGGTCATGGCATTTAGCAGGGCTTTTGCCCCCTCTCCACTTGCTCAGCCGGACGAACTCACCTCCCGCATGGTTGGAATCGGCATGAACTTCGCGGCGCCCCCCGTTCCCGAGCCGAATATCGAGGACACAATCCTGTTCGCAAGCATAGAGGGCATCGAAAAATATGACCTGCGGGTTCTAGCAGTGCTGCTTACTTGGGTTGGCATACACGCAGCTTGGGTCAATGCTGACCGGCTAACGAAATTAGTTGCTGCGCAAGGCTCGCCGCGGGTTAGAGCGTTCTGGTCCGCTGTCGCCCGCTGGCAGAAGACAGATCGACGTTTCGCTCGTCTTGCCAGCTTGTATGTCGAACCGCGGTTAGACTTAATTGAAACGGGTACAGAATTTCAAGTGAACCGTCATGGTGAAGATTCTCGTTTTGAAGGAAGTGCTATCCGCGTAGCCGCGAATGTACTTCGAGATCGAGTCGCCGATGTGTTACAGCCTGTGGACCTGGCGCGGCGTCATCATGCCTATCGCTGCCGGGTGATGGTGGGACCCAGTTACCGGGCTGATATGTGGGCTGCCCTCGAAGAGGAACCAACCCTCTCTGCAGCGGCCTTAGCGAGGAGGACGTACGGCTCGTTTGCAACGGCTTGGCATGTCCGGCGTGATTTTGCTCTGCTGTCACGGACTTTGTCTCCAGGTTCCAAGCTCCCCCGAACACACCGTTCGAAGCACATAGAGAGTCAAGAGTAATTGGATAGCTCAGGGATACGTGCCTGCGCGTGCGCTTTGCGTTTGGGAGTTAAGGCCGGATTCTACAGGTTTGCCTTGGCGATTCGGCGCAGGAAACTCTCCTTAGCGGCGTGTACTTGCCGGACCTTCTCCAAAGTCGTTTGAAATCCGGCTGTCTGGCCACGGCAGACGGCGAGGTCATGCAGGTCGACTAGCAAACTGACCGCTTTGTCGTAGTCTTTGGGCTGCCGCGTCTGGACATGCGCCGCAACCTGTTTCCAGATTTCCGGTTGGCGTCGTCCCAATTGATCGAGATACCGCGCCCGGTTTGCCAGGTCTTCCGCTCTGCGTTTTGCCGCTTCCGCTGTGCGCTGTTCGTTCAGCAACCGGGCTCTCTCTTTCGCGCGCGTCTGAGCCGCGGACAGAAGATCGCCTACCTTACGCCGTTCGCTGACAGCGAGCGCGTCGGAAGTCTGCTGTAAGTTCGTACGCCGAAAACGCCGCACCAGGTCGTTTCGCCAGCGCTCGTCTTGATCCACGACCGCAGTGATCAGCAACTCGCTCTTGTCCCTTTCCGGCAGGCCCCGAATCCATGCGGACAGCTCTCTGCGACTCGGTCCGGCGGCGAGAGGTTTTGAAGCCCGTGCTGCAACCTCGACGAGGTCCTCATCGATTTCGAGAAATTCGATCAGCGCATGTAGCGGACCGGATAGCTCTTCCAAGCCTGCAGGAACGGGCGGTTCCAGTTTATCTTCCTCAAGTCCGCCATCCTGAGCAGAGCGAAGCCACCCGAGATAAAGACATCGGTGGTCGTCGCGAAGCAAATCTGAGCGCAGCGGCATCAGGGAGGCCATCCATCGGGTGCCGTCGTCCTCGCCATCCCACCCCGATTCGAATCCAAATTCAACGATCACGAATGTCCCGGTTTTTCGTACCCGCAGGGGCTCGCCTGGCGCCATGGCCTTGAGCAACTTGTAGTCGATCGATCCCTGCGGAAGCCGAATATGAAAATCACGCGTTCCCCAGTTCGCGACGTAGACAAAAGCGTCGAAGTATTTCTCCAAAAGCTTGCTCGGATTGGCTTTCAGGTCACCCCATTCGTAGTGGTTCGTGAAGCTCGTGGCGGTAATTGCTGCCCGCGTGGAGATGGAAGTAGCGTAGTCATCTCGTTTCTCGTCAGCGGACGGTCGAGGGCACGGAAATCGTAGTACTGATATTCGCTCACCGAAAACCTCGGCACCAATGCCGATAAGCGGCAATCCATTCAGCACCTGCCGGAGTCGGCGTTGGCAAAGGCAAATCCAGGATTGGGATCTTCTGCCGCGTTTTGCCTCGGCGGCAAAGGCCAACAATTTGGCCATCTAGTGTCATGTCGACCTTCTCCACGTCCGCGTCGACGCCAAGGATCTTCACAGAAAACGGCAACGCCAGATGCTCCTCAATCATCGTGAGGAACGAGCTGACCGCCGCGTTGGTCACCCAATGGAAGGCTTACGCAATCAATACTTCGCTGATCTGCACGACCGGCTGAATATTGGTATAGTTCGGCGCGTCCCTTTGGAGTTCGGCGGCGTATGGAGCAAAAGCGCTTGCGAACACCTCAGCGGAGTCGAAGGTGGCGTGCACCATAGCCACGAAGGCCGCGGGCGCTTTCGGCGTACTGCCGCCAATTCCGCGTGATACCCGAATGGTTTTCATCGCCGCGCCCATTCGTTTTTGAAATAGCGGAATGTGGGTCTTCAAGTAGTAGTCCATGTTGAATGTGCGGCCTTGGCCGGCCGGGTAGGCTACGGTTACTTCGATCATCTAATTCTCCTGTGCGGGTTGATAAGGCGTCTAACCGTTCAGCCGCACGGCTGCTAACCATCTGTTACCCTCTTCGTTACTTATTGTTTTTGAATTTATTAATACTGATCGATGGGCTTCGATTTGGGCTTGGTAATCCGCGTCTCTTGTCGGGTAAAATGCCTTCAATGCCTTTTCCCGGTTCGTGGCAAGTGAAGAACGGTCGGCTTTTCTTAGCCACAACTGAAGTTCCTCCTTCGTCGGATTGGTGCAATAAACAGGAGACCCAGGCTGTTGCCGCCACGATTCAACGATTGTTCCGGCGTCAACAGAATCGAATCCGATTCGATCAATGAGTTGCGCAACGATTTCTTTTGCCTTGGTGTTGTCTCCAGATATTGGAAGAGCGACACGATCTCTACTTCCAGCGGGACGCCCCGCCGCCATCAAAGCCTTTGAGGGAATCGTGTTGAGGGCTTTGACCACGGGCCGCCCGATCTGCCTCTCAACCCACACACTCTCCGTGAGGCCATTTTCAAGTTCATCGATACGGCCGTCGCGAAAGGGATAATAATTGCCCACATCAATAACGATCGTTTCTTTTTGGGCTCTATTTAAAAGCCCTTTCGGTAGTTCTGGTATCGCCTTTTGAGGGACAACAATGAAGAGCATATCTACGTCCTGAACGACTTGTTCAAGTGAAGCCGGTATTCCTCCCGTTTTCGTCGCTAGGTATTTTAGCGACTCTGGGCCTCGCGAATTTGCCATTTTGACTGGGTAACCTGCATCTATCAGTTTGCCGATAATCACTTCACCGAGGTCTCCAGGTCCGATCACGCCGAAGTTCATAGATTCTCCTTTTCCTTAGTGATGCCGGGGTCCCTGATTCGTAAGTTGGCGAGTGAGCGTTCAAATTCGCTCTCAAGGGTCCCTGGCTTTAAGTCTCGTAAACGCCGGGCTGACGCAGTGCTAGCTACCCGCAATTTCCAACAACTCATTGGCATGCAGCTTTGCCCAATCCCGCAGCAACAATGGCTCGCGACCCAGAACATCCTTTGTATCGTCTGCTACGCTTCCGATGTACGCCATTCTTCCGTGCTCGACCTCGCGGAACAATTCGATTCCTCCCTTTGCATACGCTGGTTCGAACGTTGAACCAGGCGGCAGCGCCATTTCTTTTAGGAAGCGTTCGTGGTCACGAACTGTTGCTGTGAACTTATGACCGGTAGCCGCAGTTAGAGTTTCAGCCACTTGCTGTGGATCAAGTACGTCCGCTGAAAACCAATAGTCCTTTCCACTGTGTCTTTCCGGCCCTTCCATGAGAATGACGGCTGCAGCTTCCGCTACATCTTCCAAAGCTGTAAACCCAATAGGTTTGGAAGTGTATACGCTGTACAGACCGCCGTTGACCTGCCAACCCGCCAGCAAATTCTGCATAAACATGTTGGGATGTAAATTCGTCCATGCGACGCCGCTGTCGCGAAGATATGCTTCGATCATCTGATGCCAGGCGAAAACCGTCGTGTAGGTGTCGCGTTCTCGCGTAAATGCGCCCAGGTGCACGACATGTTTCACACCGTTTCGCTTGGCCGCATCGATCAGTGTTTTGCTTTGCACAAGCATGTCAACCGTATAGCCAGTTATAAGAAAGATTCCCGTGACGTTTTTCAATGCCTCATCGAACGTTCGTGGATCATCGAGATCGATGAAGCGCGATGCCCCAAATTGATCCGCGAGCAGTTCCAGATTCGCTTTCCTTCGCGTCCCGACCGAAAACTGCGCGTCGCTCCTTCTTAAATTCTTTGCGACGAGTTTTCCTACTTGTCCGGTTACACCCAACACAAGCAGGTTGCTTGACGTGTTCATTTGAATCTCCTTGTGCGCCGGTTAAACCGGCGAGGTGTAGTGAATGAAAAAGTCATACGGTAGTAGTGGATTAGCGACCCACATCGGCCCCGAGTCATGCGGAGTCACTCGCAAGTGTGACGTCGAAGCGTTGACAGGGGAAAGTGCGGGCTGGGTATTCAGCCGCGTAAGAACCTTCCTCCGGGATGCCGACGCTGTAAGGAGATGCGGAAGGCTCCATCCGGTGCACCGATATCGCGAGGTGTACCGGAATCCCGCGCGGTCAGAGACCCCGAGCACGTACGGAGACACCTCACGCGGGAACCGGGAGATCCCAGGGCCACCCAAGGCCGCAGTTGCTTTGGGACGCATCGGGAAGTCTAAGGACGCACGCCGATGATGAACGGACCTGGGAAGTCGGACAGCCCTAAAGTACCTGCGAAGTCTCCGAACAAGGTCGGACAACCGGCCGCGGAGGGGATGGAGGGAAACGGGTTGGCCAAAGGGAACCTGCCACAGCAAAACGCGTCCCGGACACCGAGCCGGAAAGACGCGCCCAGTGCGCTGGAGCAGGTACGTCAAGCAGCAAAGAAGGATAAGCAGTTGCGGTTCACGGCGCTTCTGCACCACATCTACAACCTGGAGACCCTGCGCATGGCCTACTTTCGACTGAAGAAGGAAGCTGCGCCCGGTGTGGACGGTGAGACGTGGCGGCACTACGGCGAGCAACTGGAAGTGAATCTCCAGGACCTTTCCGAAAGGCTGAAGCGAGGAGCGTACCGAGCGAAACCGGTGCGTAGAGTGTATATCCCCAAGGCCGACGGGCGGCAAAGACCGCTCGGAGTCACAGCGCTGGAGGACAAGATCGTCCAGCGCGCGACGGTCGAGGTGTTGAATGCTATCTACGAAACGGACTTTCTCGGTTTTTCGTACGGGTTCCGGCCAGGGCGAAGCCAGCATCAAGCGCTGGATGCACTGTACACGGGACTGCTGACGAGGAAAGTGAACTGGGTGCTCGATCTGGACATCAAAGGCTTTTTCGATGGAATTTCTCACGAATGGCTGGTGAAGTTCGTCGAGCACAGGATTGCAGATCGGCGCGTCGTGCGGCTCATCCAGAAATGGCTGAATGCCGGCGTGCTGGAGGATGGGAAACGAATACGTGTGGAGGAAGGGACGCCCCAGGGCGGCAGTGCATCGCCGCTTCTGGCGAACGTCTATCTTCATTACGTATTTGACCTGTGGGTCCAAGCATGGCGTCGGAAGCGGGCGCATGGCGACATTGTCGTGGTGCGATTCGCGGATGACGTTGTGGTTGGATTCCAGAGCAAAGCGGATGCCGACCAGTTTCGGGCGGAACTCACCGAGAGAATGCGGAAGTTCAACCTGGAACTGCATCCCGAGAAGACGCGACTTTTGGAGTTCGGTCCGTATGCGATCGAAAACCGGAAGCGGCGTGGAGAAGGGAAACCGGAGACGTTCAATTTCCTTGGTTTTACGCATATCTGCGTGAAGAAAAGGAGCAATGGGCGATTCACGGTGCTGCGGCAGACGATTCGCAAAAGGTTGCAAGCGAAGCTGAACGAGGTGAAAGCCGAGCTTCGGCGGCGCATGCACACACCCATTCCCGAACAGGGTAAGTGGTTGCAAGCGGTCGTGCGTGGCCACATCCGTTACTACGGGGTGCCCATGAACACACCGGCGCTGTGGATTTTTCGGTTCCAAGTCGGTTGGCTCTGGCATCGCACGCTGTCGCGGCGCAGCCAGAACGGCCGCGTTCTCTGGAATCGTATGCGGCGCCTGATCAAACGCTGGTTGCCACTGCCAACTGTCTGTCATCCCTATCCCCTGCGCCGCATGGGCGTTCTTACCTAAGGCAAGAGCCGGATGCGGGAAATCCGCTCGTCCGGATCCGTGGAGGGGGTCGTGAGCAATCACGATCCCTACTCCGACTGTACTGGTTTTCTCGTTGCCTTCTAATCTCGACACGGCTCGACCTCTTCTAAAGAGAGTAGTTCAGCGATGAATAATGCATACATGAACCACCTGAGCCAAAAAATTCTCACTGGATGGCCTCCAGCGCGCGTTTCAGCTTTTGGGAATCAACCGCGGCCAGCTTGTTGGCGACATCTTGAAGCACCGCGTTGACCACCGGGGTTCCGGCCGCCTGCCGTTTCCGTCCGAGCGCCGTCACTTCCGCGCGGACAGCCCTCCGGTCGGCTGGATCATCGGCTCGTTTGACCAGCCCCTCCGTTTCGAGACGGTCGACCAACTGGGTGACGTTGGACCGGACGCAGACGAGCTTCGAGGCAAGCTCGCTGAGGCTTATAGGTCGGTCCTGGCTCACCAAGATAGAGAGCGTCTCAAATTTCGCGATGGATAGGCCCACGCCCGCTAACGCCTCCTCCAGGCGTGACTCGACGCGGTGAGCGGCTTGGACCAGCGCGGAGGCAATAGCATTGTTCATACATGAATGATACAGCCATGTACGACCGTTGTCAAGGGTCATTGGTCCTGTCCTGCCGGCCTCACGCGAACCGGCACCCCCGCTTGGGTGGCCCGACAGCGATCGGTGCAGTGCATGGAATCGTCCAGGTGCGCGGAGGCCTGATCAACGGGTGGCTGCAATGGAGAGGAGTATGTTCGATCCTGCCCACCCCCTTTGGAATCCCGTCAAGTTCGTGGTTCGATCAAAAGCAGGAATTTGGTGCAAAATCGGTGCAAAAGTTTTTGGTGGTTCCGGAGTCGACTGCTGCCCCTTAACTCATCATCGACCGGGACCGCCTGTGTGACTGGCAGGCGTTCTCATCAACTGAACTACTCCCCCACCCAAAACTGACTAAAAATGACTTCCCGCTCCTTCCACAGGCTTGCAGTGTCTTGCACTGCCTTGCACGTCCTTCGACATGACAAGCCAGCAATCTCGACAATGCCTAGCCGACTTTGGATGTTTCATGCGGATCGCGCTTCGGAACGCCCCGGATTACGGGATCTATGGCCTACTCGACTTTTGGCAAATTTTTGGCAAAACGGTTTTTTGATGACAAGTCCCTGGAAGGGGAAAGTGAGAATAGCCGCGTATCTATTGGTGATTTGAATGGTGGGCCTGGGTGGACTTGAACCACCGACCTCGCCCTTATCAGGGGCGCGCTCTAGCCACCTGAGCTACAGGCCCTTACAAAACCGCGTGGCAACTGCTCACAACTTATTCAGTCTACGATGCCTTAGCTTGATTCGCAACTTGTGTACAAATCCGCGCTTTTTGTGCAAGACAGCAGTTTCTCTACCATTTCTCGCTTCTGTCTGTGCTCAAAGTGGCAGTTGGTTCGGTTCTTCGTGAAGCCCTCTTTTGCTCGTTTTGGAGGCGGACAAAGTCCTAGTCTTCCAGAAAACGAATCGCAGGGCACCGCCGACGACATGATCGAGCGTACTGCCGATGAATTGCTGGCGAGATAATATGTCCCGCTTTGTGTCGGCATCAAATCGATATGTTCATACGGCTTTTCGAGAAACAGGGCTGGGATGGTCCAACCCTTCATGGTTCGGCGTGACATCCAGACCTGATTGTCCTTTTCGCCCATGAAATATAGCGTTTTGCCGTCCATGGAAAATGTTGGTCCACAATGATGCTCGTTCAGAACAGTTGGCCCGATCCATTTGTGGCCATCGTACTTGAAGACTTTCGTCTTGGCTTTTTTCAGGCTGTAACAAGCCTCACTTTGCGTGTAATAGAATTCTTTTCCATCGAGCGAAAAAGCGACCCGGTCCATGGTGAACGTGCCGGGGTCCGCTAGCCGGCCGGACGCGAAACTCTGCGGGTTGTCGGCCGGGCGTGGCTGAGCTAAGTACACTTCCTTACTGTCCCAAAGCTATTTTGAGCCTGCAGCGTCGAAGCAAGGCAGAGAGCCACGATCAAGATTCCTGCGAGGCGTTTCATGTTCATGCTGTTATTGGACCTTGCCCTAGCGAACGGCGACCGTACAGTGTTTGTTGAACGCGCCCTATCCGCCAATCTGCTTTCCTATTCATAACGGAGGGCCACCATGGGATCCACTCGCGCTGCTCTTTTCGCCGGAATCCAGCACGCCAACGCAGCGGTTCCCAGCAGCAACACGGTCGTGCCCGCCAAGGTCGCCGGATCGTAGGGTTTCACACCACGCCATAACTCCGCCTCGATTGCGCGCCCCAGCAGCAGGCTCACGATCAATCCAATGGCCACTCCCGTCGTCACCAGCCGCAAGCCCGCCCTGATCACCAATCGAAACACATCCGCGCGTTCCGCACCGAGCGCCATGCGGATTCCGATTTCATGCGTCTTCCGCTCTGTCGCGTAGGCCAGCACACTATAAACGCCCACGGTGACAAGAATCAGGCCCAGGCATCCGAAAATCGTCATCAGCAGGAAGCCAAAACGAGGACCTGCATATAACGATTGGCTGATGCGATCCTCCAGTGCGCCCGGAAACGCCAGCGCCACACCGGCATCGGTCGCCCAAACCGCTTGATGCACCTCATTCATCAGCGCCATCGGTGTTTGCTGCGTGCGCACCAACAGAATCTGCTCTCCCGAGCCTGTGACGGTGTACGGCACCCAGACTTCCGGTTCGACAGGGCGCTCGAGACCCTGGTTGGTCACATCAGCTACCACTCCCACGATTTCAAACCAGGGCTCACTTACCGGATCCGCCAGGGTTTCCAGCCCCGCCAGCTTGATTCGACGCCCGATCGGGTCTTCACCGCAAAGGAATGCGGACACGAACGTCTCGTTCACCACCGCCACTTTCCTTGCGTCATTGATTTCCGCTTCGCGGAACGCTCGACCCATCGTGAACGGAATACGCAGCACCCGGAAGTATCCCTCGCTGACGTTCTGCAGCTGCGTGTGCCATTCTTCCTCGTGCGACTTGCCGGAGATCTCCATCTTGCTGTCCATACCGCCGTACGGTGGCAGCGCGCTCGACTCCGTTGCGTCCACCACACCGGGGATCGCCTTCACACGCGCAAGCAGCGGCTGGAAAAATCCCCGTACGTGCGCGGCCGTTTTGTAGCGATCGGCGGGCAACGGCAACTGCGTCTCGAAGACGTGGTCTGCCTGCAGTCCCAGATGCACCTCGCGCAGCGCCACAAAACTCCGCATCAAAAGCCCTGCGCCGATCAGTAGCGTCAGCGACACCGCCACTTCCATCACCACGACCGTATCGCGCATCCGCCCAGTGCGAAATCCGTTGATCACTCCCTTGCCGCTGTCGCGCAGCGGATCGTTCAGATCCCGCCGCGCAGCCTGCAGCGCCGGCGCCAGTCCGAAAATCACTGCGGTCAATACAGCCACAACGAGCGTGAAAACCATCACCGGCGTGTTCAGCTCGATGACGGATTCCGCTGGGATCAGATTCTGCGGCATTGCGGCCACAATCAATTTCAATCCACCCCACGCAACCAGCACGCCCAGCGCCGCTCCACTGATCGCCAACACGAGACTCTCAACCAGTAGCAATCGCACCAGCCTCGCGCGCCCGGCTCCTAGCACCGCGCGCAACGCGAATTCCTTCTCTCGTGACGTCGCCCGCGCTAGCATGAGGTTCGCGACGTTGCCGCAGCCGATCAGCAGCAGCAATCCAACTGCCGCCAGAATCGTGTACAGCGTAGACTCGAATCGCCCCACGACCGTATCCCCCAACCTCTTAACTAACACTTGGAAGTGCGCGGGATAATCCTGCGGATTGATTCTCGCCAGATGGTTGGCGATGATGGTCGCATCTGCCGCGGCTTGCGCCTTCGAGACCCCCGGCTTCAGTCGCCCCAGCAAGAACCAGCGCGCCGGCAATCCCGCAAAACCCGTCGACACGCCACGAACCGGGCTCTCGGGAATCAGCACGTCCGCTTCATACCAGCCAAAGCGCGGCGGCATGATTCCGATTAACGTTCGCGCCCTCCCATTCAGAACAAAAGTTTTGTTCAGCACACTGGGATCGCCGTTGAAACGCTCCATCCAGGTCTTGTGCCGCATCACGAATACCGGTGGTGCTCCTGGCTGGTAGTCTGCCGGCTGCGTCACGCGGCCATATAGTGCCGGCATACCAAAGAATTCAAATGTGCCCGGCGTGACGTCTGCTCCGTAAAGCTGCTCGACGCCTTCTCCCTGTTTGTAGAGCACCACATCATCGGACGCTGCAATGACGCCTTCAAACACGTGGTTCTGCTCAGCAAATTCCAGAAATTCATTTGATGTGTATCCCTGACGCTCGCCTTCCTGACCCCGGGCAGTATCGCGAATGCGCAGAAATACCATGCGTCCCGGATCCTTATAAGGAAACGGTTCGAGCAGCACGTTGTCGATCACGCTGAAAATCGCGGTCGAGGCGCCGATTCCTAATCCCAACGTGGCGATCGCCACCGCGGTAAAGGCCCGGCTTCGTCCGAGGCTGCGTAGGGCGTAGCGTACGTCGCGGCCGAGATCCTCTACGGATGTCAGCGTACGCAATTCTCTCCGGTCTTCCTGCAACATGGTGGTATTTCCGAACTGACGTCGCGCCGCCGCCGCAGCGTCCTCCCGCGACATTCCTTGCGCCGCAAAACGATCCGCCAGCAATTGCAAATGCGCTTGAACCTCTTCGTCAAAGTCGCTGTCCCGTTTTCGAGACCCGAAAACTCCGGCCACTCTGGCCGCAAAGGCGCGTAGGCCCGGAATCCGCCCGTCGTCCATGGCTAGCTCTCCTCTTCCAGCCGTAGGACACGCCCTACCACGCCCGAAATCCGCTGCCAATTCTCGGTCTCCACCGCTAGCTGCTTCTCGCCGCGCGCCGTGATCGAGTAAAACTTGGCCCTCCGGTTGTTCTCAGACGTCCCCCACTCGGCAGCGATCCACCTTTGCTGCAGCAGCCGCAACAACGACGTGTATACCGTACCCTCGTTCAACTGCAGCACATCGCGGCTAACCTGCTCGATCCGCCGCGCAATTCCAAATCCGTGTTGCGGCCCCAACGCATGCAGCGTTTTCAGAATCATCAGGTCCAGCGTCCCTTGCAGCACTTCCGACTTTTTTGCATCGGTCATGTCATCCTTCCTTTGCACATTCCAAAGGAAGCTACCATTTCTCCTTTGCAATGTCCATAGGTGACGGAACTTAAGGTCAGCCTCAACTGTTAGGCGACACCCCTCCGTCGCCGCTGACAATTCCACCGTCCAAGGAGTAGCAGTACCTGGCAGGAGGCAAGAGCTAAGCTAGAATGAGCATTGTTCACCGCTTTCTTGATTGCTGAGGAAGTCCTGCTATCAACAACCATTCGCTAACGGCTCGCTACATGGCGGTACTATGCTGGGGACAGGCTGGCCCGCTCACCAATGACCGTCAACAGAAATCTTGAAGCTGCTTGGAAATACCACAACGTTACGAAGCATTCGCACGCGAGCGTTCATAACAATCCGCATTTCTTGGATTGGACTAATCAACCCGTGCCATTCAAGGCTTATGCCGCCCTGGAGCCATTGGCGTTGCCGCGAGAGGCACGCCAAACCGGCGTGGCTGCCCTTTCCGCGATCGCTGGGAGCACGGGTTGATTAGTCCAATCCAAGAAATGCGGATTGTTATGAACGCTCGCGTGCGA